>Ga0123353_10002142_pt1 | contig 24403 bp, 4 predicted proteins | sample TergutLab28metaG_3_FD_92763 | JGI IMG/M metagenome (GOLD analysis project Ga0123353, IMG submission 92763) | Labiotermes labralis P3 segment gut microbial communities from Petit-Saut dam, French Guiana - Lab288 P3 | ecosystem: Host-associated > Arthropoda: Insects > Digestive system > Gut ... | reverse complement strand
TTAATATAGTGATTAGTGGTTAGTGGCTAAGTGGTTAGGATTTTTCTAGCCACTAGCCACTGGTCACTAGCCACTAAGAAATGCGAAGGACTTGTGAAATGAGCGATTGCGTCATTTCGTCCTGGTGCTGCATCATTTTGACATTTGTTTCAATAATTCGTGATGTGGCGATCAATTCGACCATTTCCGCTGCCGGATTGACCGCCGAACCTTCGTAATGACCGGACTTTACGAGTCGGGCGGTATCTTCCTTCTGTGTAAAACCGGCCTCGCTTTTGAACATATTCTGCCCCTGTTTGACCATTTGATGATAATCGTTCGGAATAACAATTCCGACACGAGTCGCCTCGCCGTCCTGCATAATGGCGGCATCACCGTCACGAACATCCCAACGAGCATTCGGGTTAATGGTAATGGGATTTTGATTATCGTCACAAACGGCGAATTGTGTCGGGCCGCTGTAGGTGACCAATCGGCCGTCGCTGAGCATGTCGAATTGGCCGGATCGCGTCAGAAAGTATTCCCCCGTATCGATTTGCTGCACGAGGAAAAAACCTTCGCCGACGATTTCCATGTCTTCTTTGTTGCCGGAGGCGATTGATTTTCCTTGACGATATTCCGTCAGCGTACCAATCGTGATGACCCCGCCGGAAAGGTCGTTCATCGTGCCCGAGCCGGGTTCGTCGATGCCGAGTTCCGTTTCTTTGGGGTAACGCGCCTGCTGCATGGCTAATTCACGTTTAAAACCCGGCGTGTCAACGTTGGCGATGTTGTTTGCAATGGTTTCGAGGCGGTAATTCTGCGCATGCGCCCCTTCGGCGGATATGTACAAACCGTAAGACATGGTTATTCTTATGCGAATCCCAAGTGTAAATATGTCACCTGATTTTGGGCATCCGTACCCGGACAGGCGACATGTTGACCCGTAGGCCGATGATGCAAAGACTGTACCAATTGTATAGTGATGTACAAAATAATTTTTTTACTGTCGCTAAAATCAATGTGAACAATACTTTACAAATGGACATTCCAATAATTTCAGAGACTATGAATTTTTGTCTAAATATCTATTGGTTTTCAAAGAGCGCAATAATTACCTGCGATCAGGCCAAATCTGCGTAAAGAACTTGAAAATTAAAATGTCGCTGATTCGGTATTTCAGGAGAAAAATAAAAAAAAGGGAACTTTCTCTCAAGAAATGAATCAAAATGCTGACCATAATAGTTTGAACGAAATTATTGTTTGATAATAATAATAGTTTTGCTGGACTGTACAGAAAAAAAGAACGGATTTTTCACAATTATTTAAATAGACTGTTGCTTTTTAGCATCTAACTAATTTTAATCGTATATTACGTAGTTTTACGTTATTTTGTTTTTGAAATCAACTTTTTCGCCATTATCTTGTGATTTTGACTTGATAAAGTTCCCCCTTTTTCCCCTCTTGGCTTATCCGATTATCGCCCTTTAATTTTTTTGGAGAATCAACCATGCGAATTTGGGATTCCATTCGTCGTCTTTCCAGCTTGACTTTTCGTAAAAACACTTCCGCCCTGTCTTCCCTGGGATTCTTGAAAAATAAAAAGACGGAGAATCGTCGGCTTCAAATCGAACAGTTTGAAGACCGGATTTTGTTGAGTATCAACAGCCCGGAACTCAATGCGATCTTCATCAACCAGGATCAGAGTCAATATTTCGACCCGGCATCCACCAACCAGGTGTATCACATCGCACCGAATTCCTTGTTGCTTCGCTTTAATGAAGGACAGCAACTGAATCCGGATACCTTGAAAAATGGCATTGAGGTTGTTCGCGCCGGAGCGGACGGCCAGTTTGGCACGGCTGACGATGTCATTGTTGGTATCGGTTGGGTCGGTCTGAACGGTAGCCAGGGTGACGGAAAAGACATTGATACCGTTTCAGGCAAACTCAAAGACGGCATCGTCGGCAACGAAGTCATTATCCGTTTTGCAGATAACCTGCCGGACGACCAATATCAAATTCGTCTGATCGGTACAGGAACCACTCCGCTCAAAAACCTCCAGGGTGACGTATTCCACGATAACAAAGACCAAACGGTTTCTTTTGAACTGGACCTTGGTGCGCAAGTCGTTTCGGTCGTTCCGCAACCGATTACCCGCAATGAAACAACCGGCAAGCTGACCCAGGCGCGCAATCAGATCGAACTTTACTTCAATGCCAACGATCCGTTGTATTTCCCTGGATTCGACCACACCAAAACCGGCGAAATCGACAAAACGTTCACGACGACAACTACAAATTATCTCAAGTTGTTCCAGTTGATCGCTACGAACGACACGGCGAATTCCGCAGACGATACCATTTATCTCCCGACAAGAATCGAATATTCTCCGAAAACGGGCAAGATGGTTCTTACCTTCGCGAATGAACTCGACAAATTACCCGCCTTTGCGAACAACCCCAGTGCCGCGCGTCTGCGCGTCGGAACGCCTTACGCAAAAACGCAAACAAACATCCTGGACCTGAATGTTTCCGGTTCCCCCGATCCGGGCGATTCCTTCCACACGTCGTTCGACTTGAAGAGTTATTTCAATACGGCCTCGACGATTACCGCACCGCAGAGTCTCGTCATTCACGGGCAGATTTCGCCGAAATACGATCCGATGGAATACCCCGGTGCGGGTGACAATCCCGGCAGCCGAAACCTGCCGCTCTGGCTTGATACCCTCACCTCAGAAAGTCATTATAACGATGAATCTTTTAGCGATTCCATTAACGGTTTGAAAGACCAGACCGACGGACCGGGGATCATTTATTACAACTTCAGAACCATTCTTGGCCATGACGCAACGGGAAAACTCTATAACAATGAAATCACCGAAGCCCAAAAAGACTTGACCCGCCAGATTTTCCAGCTTTATTCCCGTTATCTGGGAGTTCAGTTTATTGAAGATACCGACATGGTCAATCCGAAAGGCATCACGATCGCCACGGGCGACATTGCCGTTCTCAACAGAGTTACCGGTGCCGAAAACTACCTTCCCAAATACACGCAATTCTCTTCCGAACCGAATTATACTTCCGTAGTCGGCGGAATACTCGGTTTGGGAGGATATGGCAGTTTTGCTATCCTGGACAAGTCGGAAAACTGGGGTCCCGACGTCTATGGCGGTGCCTGGTTCACCGTGGCCATGCACAATATCGGTCATGCACTCGGATTCGGTCACGCTGCGGATTTGCCGACGGGTACGGTGATGGGCGCAACCAGATTGATCGGCGGCAGAATTGAGTCGATTAGTCTTGTTCCCGGAATCGACGGTGCCAATATCTACGGCGAGAGAATTGACGAAACCACCTTCCCCGGCGACTACGACATTTTGCACGGGCAATACATGTACCGCCCCGACAGCATTGATGTCGATCTCTATCGATTCGAGGTTGAACAACGCGGTATGTTCAACGCGGAAATCTATGCGCAACGCGAGAATGCCGCTTCGCTCCTGGATGCCACTCTGACGCTTTATCGCCTGGTCACGACAAAAGACGGCACCATTTACTACGAAATGATTTCGCGAAACGACGATTATTTCGGCAAGGATTCGTTTCTCGAAATGTATCTCACGCCCGGTACGTATTTCATCGGTGTGGCCGCGTCGGGGAATAACCAATATAATCCGGATTTGGAAAACACGGGCGAAGGCGGCAAGTCGGCGGGTAATTACGAATTACGCATGAACTTCACCCCGGGCGGCGTCGATCCCGGCGATATTACGACCTTCAAGGATGTAAAGAGTACGACCTGCCTTGTGGATGTCACCGGTGTCAAATTCGACGGCGACCATAACGGTACGCCGGGCGGCGAATACAATTACTGGTTCAACGTCCAGACGCAGGCCAAGACGATCTATGTTGACAAGGTGGCCGCCAGTGGAGGTAATGGTACGATTGATCGTCCCTATAACACGATTCAGGCCGCTCTGAACGCGGCCAAAGAGGGCGATATCGTCCGTATCGTCGGGAATAATTTTGAAAACGACGCGACGAACCTGCTGGACAACGTTGCGTACGAAATCGGCAAGAACGGAAGCACCGTGCTTTCCGACGGGGCAACCTTCGACGTGCCGCGAGGTGTGACCGTCATGATTGATGCCGGTGCGGTTCTCAAATTCGCCAACGCGAACATCAACGTCGGGAGTTATGCGGAAGGCATCGACCGTAGCGGCGGTACGATTCAGGTGCTCGGAACGCCGTTCACGAACGTCTATTTCACCTCGTACTTCGATCAGACGATCGGGACGAAGACCAATCCGAACAACACCACCCCCATCCAGGGACAATGGGGCGGTATTTCGATCCGCAACGACCTTGACTATGAATTCATCAATTCCTATACGCCTGCGTCGAACCGCAAACAGCGCGAAGTACTGGAAGAGCAGGGAATCTTCCTCAATTACATCAATCATGCCACCCTGCGTTACGGCGGCGGCGGAGCGGAAGGTCTCGTCGGATTTTACACGCCGATCAACCTCAACGCTTCGCAGGCGACGGTCAGTTACAATACGATCACTCACAGCCGCAATGCGGCCATTTCCGCCGACCTCTCCAGCTTCGAGGAAACGCGATTCCAGTCGTGGGATCACGATAAAAACACGATCTTCACGCTGGATTACACGCGCATCGGACCGAATGTTTACGGGAACACCGTGACCGACAACGCGGTCAATGGTTTGGCCGTCCGCGCGAGGGCCGTCGCAGACCCCACTTCCACACTGCAAAAAGTCACCGGGAATATCCGGTTCAGCGCGCTGGACATCGTCTATGTGTTGCAGGAAAACATCATTATTCAGGGTACGACCGGGGAATATTACACCTCTACGGTCACGGCACCCGGGTTGCGCACGGATTTTCTACAGTACCGCGCGTATCAAAACCTGGCGTTCCAAATGATCCCCGGTTATCACACGCTTGGAGGTAACGCAGATAACGATCGGTTGTACGACAGCAATTTGTTCTTTAATTCTTACACGGATTCCAATGGTGTTACTCACCGGGTTCCGGCAGACGGTGAGTATTTCTCGCTCTCCGACGGAACGACCACGCTGGTCTTCGAATTTCACCATACCCACGACCTGAGCGGCAGACCCAATCCCGTTCTCAATGTCCGGCAAGGTCGCGTCCAAATTGACATCAACCCCACCACCGACACGATTGCCTCCGTGATGCAAAAGCTGAGGGATATTATCAACAGCTTCAGCGCGGCGGATTATCTCGTCAATTACCAGAAATACATCCCCAGCGGCGGCAATCAGTTGGTCAAACCGTTCAAAATCACCGCCGCGATCAATTCCACCCTGGGTAATAACGTTCTTGGTTTGAGCAGCAAGGGAACCGAACTCGAAATCGCCGGAACCGGTCTTGTCAAGGCGAATGAGGCCGGTCGGCTTATGGTTGATCCGGGTGCCGTTCTCAAATTTCTCAATACGCGCATTGAGGTGGAAATGGGCGGCCAGTTCCTGGCGGAAGGAACGACGGCCTACCCGATCATAATGACGTCGCTTTATGACAATCGCTATGGAGCAGGCGGGACTTATGCCACATCGACGAATCGTCCGGCAGGTAACAACTCTCTCTACCTTCCCAAGGGGGGCGACTGGTCCGGGATTTACTTCGGGCCGGATTCCTCGGGCAGCCTCGACCATATCGTTCTTGCCTTCGGCGGTGGTTCGTCGGCGGCGGTTGAACAGGTCAATACGGGTTTCAACGCAGTGGAAATTCATCAGGCGGACGTGCGTATCGTGAACAGCCGTTTCGAGTACAACGCGGGCGTCGTCCGCGGCGACTCCTACACTATGCCGGGACAGGTCGGACGTGGTTCCGCAACCCCGGCGGTCATTTTCGTCCGCAGTTCCCAGCCGATCATCGTCAATAACGAGTTTTTCAATAACGACAACACCAACAAAAACACCAACAGCCTCGCCTATACCGCCAACGCACTGGCGGTCATCAGCATCAATGCCAACTCCCTGAACGACCAGTCGGTCATCGACTGGGGACGCAGCACCGGACCAGTTGACAACTACAGTGATTACAATGACAACTATGGTCCTCTTGTACGCGACAACCGCATGACCGGCAACAGCGTCAACGGGATGGTCGTCCGCGGTGAAATCCTGACCGTCGCCGGAATCTGGGACGATGCCGACATCGTGCATGTCCTTTATAACGAAATCAAAATCCCCAATTATCAGCACAAAGGTGGATTGCGCCTGATGAGTGCTCCGGAGCAGAGTCTCATTCTCAAGCTCTTCGGACCTTTCGCCGGTTTCACGACCATGGGAACCCCCATGGAAAACGACACCCGGATCGGCGGAGCACTCCAGATCGTCGGTATTCCGGGCTATCCCGTCGTGCTGACTTCGCTGAAAGACGACTCCGTCGGGGCAGGCCGCAATCTGAAAGGTCAGGTCATGTTCGATACGGTCAATGACTACGACCCGGTGACCGGAAAAAGCAAATCCCAGCCCGCTCCCGGGGATTGGCGCAGCATCAAACTCGATAGTTATAGCAACGACCGAAACGTCATGGTCGTCACCGAATGGGAAAAGGGTGCCAATACGGAAGACCAAAACGGATCAACCAAAACGGCACAATATCTCGGTCGACTTGCAACCGGCGAAAAAGGCGGCGACGACGTTTACCACCTCGGTTACGAAATTCTCGGCGCCATCCGGAGCGACAAACCCAACGAGAGCGACGTTTATTCGTTTACGGCAACACCCGGAACGGAAATTTGGCTCGACATCATCAATACCGCTCGCGACTTGGACCTGATTCTGGAAGTGTTGGACGCGGAAGGAAAAATCCTGGCTCGCTCCGATAATGCGTATCTGGAAGAACGCGGTTACCCCGACTATGAAGATGCCGACGGTCTTGCCCGGGTGGAATCCTACGACGGCACCAATGCCTACACGCTGAACAAGGACCGTTGGCACAGGTCGCATGACTATTCGATCAATCAGCGCGACCCCGGTTTGCGCTTCATCGTGCCGGGCAAAGCAGGGGACAAGGAAAAGCTCTACTACGTCCGCGTGCGCAGTTCGCTCGGTATCACCGACGTGCAAAATGTGACCCAGGCGAACAGCAACGGGAAAACCTTCACGGTTTCCAAAACGAACGAAGACAATACGACGACGCTCCTTTCCTTCGTCTTTGACTTTGCCCGCGATACAAGCGATGCGTCCTACCTTGCCGGTCTTCCGGTCTCCGGCAATTTCATCATCCCGATGAAGGGCGTGGCCAGTACCGAAGAAGCCAAGCAGAAGGCCATCATTGATGCGATCAACAAGGCCAATCAGAGTGCCGTCACCGCCCGACTTGCGTATTACTACAGCGGTGAGTACGATGTTCGCGGCGAACCGGTCATTCTCAGTCACATCGTTTTGGACGGTGTGGATTTGGTTTTCGACGCGAAAGCCACCGGCTTGACCCGCTTGGCCAATACAAGCGGCAATTACACGCTCCAGGTGCGTTTGCAGGAAACCTACGAGGTTCCCGGCTGTGCCGTGACCTACGCCGATATTCGCTACTCCACAAACGGGATCGAAGCTTACGGTTTCCCGCAAAACGCGCTGAACCAGGCCGATTTCATCAACAACATGTCCGGCAATACGTTTGACGCGGCCATGGACCTGGGCAACCTGTTGGGTTCCAGTTCGGGGGCGATCAGCGTGTCCGGCTATCTGACCAACCTGAACCAGGTGGATTGGTACAGATTCTCGCTGAATTATCGCGGCACCGAATACATTCCCGGGCTCAGTACGGAAGCCAACATCTGGTCGGCCATTTTCGATATTGACTACGCGGATGGCTTGAACCGGCCCGACCTGACGCTCTGGGTCTTCGATTCGGGAGGACGCCTGATTTACATCGGCAATGATTCCAATGTGGCCGACGACCAGTACGATCCGAATCTCTCGACCTCCATTGAAAAACTTTCCGCCGGAACGGCAGGACCTTACGACCCGTTCATCGGCCCTGCCGGTCTCGTCGCAGGCAGAGGGAGCTCACGCGAATATTATGTCGCCGTGACCAGTGCCACCACCTTTGCGGATGTATTGAACAGTGCGCAAACCCGGCTTGAACCGATCGACAGCCTCAAGCGCATCGTCGAAGAGCGTATCGATCAGGGGCAGGACATGGACAGAGGCTCAAGTACCGATTCCACGACCGAAATCGAAGCCGCAGCGCGACTCACCCTGACGCCGGACGAATACAAACTCAGCGACGTGGTCACTTATATGGGAACGAACGGCGGGCTATACATGATCGATCCGTTCACCGGAAACGCCGTACTCGTGCGTTCCTACGGGAGTCCATCAACTTTTCCGAACAACTGCGGTGTGGAATTGCGCGATAACGGCAAATTGTACACCATCCATGTTCCGAACGGAGGTCCCACGCCGGCAGTTTACGATGAAATCAACCAGGCTCAGGTCAACAACGCCGTTTCTTCCATCTCGACGGAAATTATGGGGAAATGGTACTGGCTGGACGGGACGAACGTGGTGTGGGAAAATTCCACCTATCAACCCGTCACGATGGCAACGTCCAACTGGGGTACGAACATGTCGGGCGGTGCCTTCGGTACGCAAGGATATACCCTGTCCATCGGTAACGTGAGCAATTTCAGTCGGCCTCTCTATGACAATCAAACCAACGTCATCTCAGGTTACACCAGAAACGTCATGTTCCTGCACTCCGCCAATGGAGTGGGAGTGTCGCGCAACCGGGATTCCGGACAATACGAACCTGCAACAGCCGGTACGAATCAAGCCTGTTCGACAACACTCCCGTTGGTTCAATTCTCGACGGACAACGGGCTTCGCAGTAACAGCGAGACCATCACATCCATGTGCCAGGGGAACGACGGCAGTTACTACGTGGTGACCGATGCCGGCAACCTGTATCGGATGAACAATCCGCTCAGCCAGGGATGGGCACTTTCCACCAACTACCATGTTGTGGGTGATTCGGTCGTCGAAGTTCCTGCCATGCGCAGAATCATTGGAGCAGGGGCATCACTGACGTTCCTCGGCACGTGCAGGAACGACGCCGGTACTCCGCTCAACTTGACGGGCGTTGACGCCGGACCGAGAAACGTGGAAAACGGTGCTTACGCCAACCAACTGTTCCTGACCGCAACGGACAACAAACTGCGCGCCGTGGACACCCGTGTGCTGAACGAACAACGTCCGGTGGAATACTCCCCGTGCTTCGTCGGCGGCAACACCTCTGTCGGCATCCCGGCGGGTTCGACTTCCGTCACGTTCAGCACATTCGATTATAATCTCTGGCACCGCACGTCCAAGGAAAACGACCCGGTGCAGCCTTCCACAACATCGAGCCTTGTGCGAAGCGGCTATGCGGAAGGTTATCCCACCTCGTCAAGCGCAAGCTGGTATTTCGGACTGGAAGATCCGAGACCGACGAATATCGGACGGGACACGCAACCCGGTGCTCTCACTTACGACGGTAGATACCTGACCGGTAACGAGGAATCCTATAACACCTATAATGTTCCCGGTGGAGCCTACGGCTCCCTGACCAGTAATTCCTTCAGTCTGGACGGGTATTCGCCGGAAGACAAACCCGTTCTGTATTTCACTTACAAAACCGACAGCGATTCCACCGGTTACGGCGGCAACGATTTTCCGGGGGTGTTTGTTTCGGTCGACGGCGGTTTATGGGAGCCTTTGGCGGTCGGCAACTACTACTCCCCGCCGCCAGATGGTATCACCGGCGGTTCCTACTGGAACTCCACCAACGAAGCGCAATACAACCGTAACTTGTGGACGTATCGCGACAATCTGTCCTACGCCGAAGGAGGCCACTACATCGACATCCTGGAAGATGCGGACCGTTGGGGCCTTTTGTACGACGAAGCCGGCGATCCGTGGCGGCAGGCACGGGTTGATCTGAGCCAGTTTGCCGGGTCCGACGACCTTCGCTTGAAATTCGTCTTCTCCACGGCAAACGGCGATATCGGCATCGGAACCACCTCGCTCACCGGCGATTCCTACGGTAATCGTTATGCCGATGTCAACGGTTCGATCATTACCGCCCCGACCGCCCATATTCTTCTGGACGGACGTTCCGGTACGGCCGCCGTACCCGGCGATGGTTCGATGACTTACGACAGCAACAGCTATTACAGTATCGGCAATAAAATATTCCGGTTCGTCGACGGTTACAACCTTTATGTCCCCGCAACGCCCGGTGCGTACGGAGACGTCCTGAGTATGACAATCAACGGAGTGACCGTCAATGTCCCGATCAAGGCGACTGACAGTGCCGAAGATTTGATGAGCAGAATCATCTCGACTGTCAACGGATCACAGATCAGGGATAATTTCCGTATGGTCGTCCCGGCCGTTCTCGGCGACTACTCCAGCCCCGCCTATGGTAACGAATTGATACTGACGATCCAAGGCACCCAGGTCAGAGTCCCGATCAACACCTCGGTGGACAGTTCTACTGATGTGATGAACCGTATCATTTCGTTAGTCAACGCGGCGGGTATCAAGAACAGTAACGGCGATACGATCACCGTGGAACCTTATCTCGACGCTCTCGGGGATTCGTCCAGTTTGATGCTCAGCTTCAACAATGTGGAGTCCTTGTCAGGCACTCTCCCGGATTTCAGCATTCGAGGCAGCAACTTCGTCACCGTCAAACGTTTCCTGGACGAGTACGGCAAGGCGTCCGGTCAGATGCTCTCCTTTGAAAACGTGGAAACCTTCACCAATGCGGATGGCAGTGCATGGACTCCCGTCAGGAACTTTGTCCTGATGGGCGGGCCACAGGATCGCACACTGGAAAATATTTTCGCCATGAATACCGCCCAACTGAGAGACTTTGTTTCTCAGACGACGATTCCCGTTCCGTTCCGGGCCGACATGACGCAGGCGCAAATCGCCGGAAGCATCACCTTTATGACGAACCTCGTGTTCAACGATCTGTTGTGGGCGGAACTGGACCAGGTGGAAGAATCCGACGCCGCCATTCCGCTCATCAGGGACTTGTTGAGAGACATTACGAATATGAATACGGCAACGGACAATATCATCGATATCATCGATGTTTATCTGCTGCCTACACATCCTCTTATGCTCACGGGTTCGACCAAGGCCATTTCCTGGGTGGAAACCTTGCGTGAAAATCTCAACAAGGACGGCAGGGACGCAGCCGTACTCGTTTTCCGGATGGAGCTGAACAGACTGTACAACGAATCGGCCGATCTCGCGATCACCGCGCTGAACAACCTGAGAGCAACGGTCACACTCAGCGACGAACAAGCCGGATTCTACAACACGGCTCTCAACTCGCTCAACACGACACGAACCTGGGACACCGCCGGACAGAACGGAGCCGGTCAAATCCTGATACTCCAGACATTGCAAGCGGCCATTACCGGAGATGGTGACAATGAAGTCGCCATCCGGAACGGTGTCGCTTCGATCATAGCGATGCTCCGGGACTATTACAGTCTCCACCAAATCACGCGACTGGAAGCCTTTGTGACACAGCACACCGCAGCCAACAGCACCATCCCGAACAACATCTTCCGGGAAATCCAAGTGGTGATGGATCAAATCAACAATCCGGCCACTCAAACGGAATACTGGCAGCTTGTTATCAGTCGGTTGACGACCATGCGGAATAATATTGACAGGGTCGGGTTCAGAGCGCCTCAGGAAGTTCTGAACCTGATTACGGCCGCTCAGAATGATATTCAGGCAGACTGGAAGAATATGATCGTTATTCTGAATCAGTTGCTGAATGACATTCCCGTCCAATATTCGGAACTCTTCGCCCCGATACTCCTTGCCCCGACGGGGATCAACAGTCTGAATGTTTTGTTTGACGATCTTACCGCCGCCGGTGCGGATGCGGCAATCCTGATTGAGATCACGAATACGATCAACCTCATCACCGCCGATCCGGGAAGCGTACCGGCTTCACTCCAGAGACTTGTGGATATGATCACTGTGATGCCCGACGCCACCGCCGGGCGGGATGTGGCATTGGCCCGGGTCGCTGCCATGCAAGCCGCGTTTAACGCTGCTTATAACGGTACGATGGTAATAGCGATCAACAGTGTTCAGGATATCCTGGGTCCCGTCACCCTTTATTTCCAAAGCGTGGCAACGATCATGGCCAATCAATTGAGGACACTGACGCCCGCCGGAGCCAACGCGACCGTCATGAACCGTCTCTTTAATTATGCCAATACGATCGCGGCTGACTATACAAATTTCTTCATGCATTTGGATGATCTTTTGAATGAACCTGTGAACGGATTGGTGGCCTTGGGGAATGCCAATGCCGTCAACGCCGTTCGTAACTTGATGACCCGTGCGGAACAATACTTCTCCGGCGACCATGTGGCCGCCGATTTGGACAGCCAGTTGACCACGCTGCAATCCGCCGCCCGATCAACGGCGATGACAAGCCTCAACAGCCTGTTGGCCGAACTCTCCGCGCACGTTACGAGAAACGCCGTCCAGACGATCAATCACGTGTTGAAGACCAATCTCACGTCCTCCGATCCGAGGTACCTGATCAACCAATTCTACTATGACGGCCAATTGCTGGAGAAAATCCTGCGACTGGATACGTCCACCACGAATAACGGCGGCTCCACGACTTTGAGCACGACCTATTTGAACGGCGTACCTTACCTCATTGATCCGGCGACCGGTCTGTCGCTGACGGACCCGAACACCGGTGAGAACATCTATGCCAACTCGGTGACCATGTCGCTGGTCAGTTCCACTTGGAACGCTTCCGTCAACAGGAGATCCGGGCTTGTCGTAACCTATGCCGGGCCGTTGCGCGTTCAGACGACGGCACTGGCAGGAACGGGTGCGGGATCACTCCGGGACGGTACGCTCAATACCGCGAGTACCGGTGCCATCGGTCGTTCGGTGGACAACCAAAACAGCGGTTTCTACATCGACAACATCATCGTCGGATTTGCGAGCCGCGGTGAAATGGTGACGAATGCACCGGCCAACACGGATTTCAATTTCACAGCAAGGGAAGAAGCGTTCGTCAGAGACGGTTCTTATCAATTGGAAATCCGGCGAGGTACGGAGTATGCCTTCTATCAATCGCCTTATGTCACCTCGGGGGCAACGACGAATAATGCCCAATTGTGGAATCTGTTCGAAGTCAATGAACGCCAAACGAACGGCATTTCCTTCTTCGCGCCCTCTTCGAGCCAAGTGTCGCATTACCAGAAATTTTCGATATCCGACGGTGCCACGACGCTCACGTTCGTTTTCATCAACACCAAGTTCGGCGGTAACGTCGGCGATGCCATCAAGATCGAGTTCAGCGACGGCGATTCCAAAGTCGTCATGGCCAACAAGATCAGGGACGCAATCAACAAAGCCTTCAAAGACGGACTGTTCAAAGTGACGGCCACGACCGGCAGTCAGAGTAACTCAACATCGCACTTCCAGATCGACCTGTTTGGTGCGACGGACTTCCGAAACCTGACGTTGGACGATGCCGGAGCTTTGGCGTCGCCGATCAAACACGTCTTTTACGGTGTTCCGCAGGAAAGGCAGAATCAGGATGACGGTACGATCACCGGAAACAACGGTTACGAAGTCGTCATGCATTACGACAAGCTCTACATGCTGAATCTCAACACGGTTTATTCCCGCCTCCTGAGCACCGGCGAACGTGATATCACGCTCAAAATCAATGATACCCCCATCACGATCCGCATGAGCCCGAATGCCTCCGCCTTGGAATTGATGCAACTGATGAATACGGTTGTTTCGAGAATCAACGCCATCGATGACGGCAGAGGTAATTTCGTCAGGGCCACATTCGACCTCAACACCCGTTATTTATACTTCGAAAACGTGGCACAGTTGCTCGTCAACGTATCCACGCACGACAATGATATTGTTTGGAATCCCGTCGTCCCGTACCGCACCGTCAGCTTCCTCGATCCTGCAAACAAAGCGTCGCGATTGTACATTGATCCGCAGTTGATGACCCGCACGGGCGACGGCAATACCGAACGCCAGAAGGGACAATTGAACATCTACGGCAACAGCATTACGCACACCTTGAATTATGCAATCACCATTGCTCCGGGCGATGTCCCGGTTGCCGTTGCCAGGCAGCAGTCGGATTTCCGTCCCAGCAGTGCAAGTCGGTTGATTCCCGGAATCGCTATCACGAACAATGTTCTGGCGTACAACCGGGGAGGCGGTATCAGTCTCGAAGGTTTGGCCGACGCCATGCCGTTCGTGAAAATTCTCAACAACACGATTTACGGTGATATATTGGCCGTAGGAACGGGGATTTCGATCGGTTCCAACACGGCACCGACGATCATGAATAATATTTTGGCGAATCTGAATACCGGAATCGCGCTGAATGGAACCAACACGGAGGCCGTCTATCGTGCGAATACGTATTGTGGCAATCTCGACGTGTTCGGTAACGTCAGTAACGGTGAGGGAACCAGTGCAAACGACCTTGCCCAGTTGCTTGCCGCCAATGAACCCTTGTTCGTCAATGAAGCACGCGGTAATTTTTATCCCGCATCGGGTTCGAAAATCATCGACAGCGCGACGGAACGACTGGAAGAACGCCGGCAATGGTATATTGATGCCATCGCAAGTCTGAAAATTCCGGAATCGGCCTTGCTCGCACCGGAATACGACATGTACGGCCAGGCGCGCAGCTACGATAAGGAATCCACCAGCGGTGGAACCGGCGGTGAAAACCCCGCTTATGATCGCGGTGCCATTGACCGCGTGGACTTCTCCAAGCCCGGGGCCGTGCTTGCCAATCCGGAATTCAAAGACCCCGCCAATCAGGGAACGAACCCCAATGATGTGTTTATCATCGGGCAGTATTTCAGCCAATTCAGTATCCAATTGAGCGACGAAGGAACCGGGGTTGATCCTCTCAGTGTGGCCAACCAGTACGGATTCATCTATACGCATATCGTCACCATTGTGGAGAAAATCTGGACCGGTACGCAGTGGGAAGAGAAAGAGCTTGTGCTCGGTACCGATTACTTCGCCAATTACAATGCCGCCACCTGCCTGATCACTCTGACGCCGTCTCGCGGCATGTGGAGTTCCGAAGCGACTTACGTGATTACGCTCAACAACGGTGCCAACGGCATTTGCGACCATGCCGGCAATCTGCTGGAGGCCAATCGTCCCGATGACACGACGGTCTTCACGATCACCATGACGGGCTATACTTTCGGGGACGCTCCGGCGGTGTATGGTGAAGCATCGCATGTCGTGACTCCCGGTTATCATCTCGGTGAAGGTGTTGCGGTTCAACGCAGCGCCAATCCGTCGGCTCGCGCCGACAGCAACCCGTATGACGATGGTGTGCTACTGGATTCGTCAAAGTCCGCATTGATCGCCGGTATGACAAATCAAATCGGAGTCAAAATCACCGTTTCGGACGAAGTCTTGCTTGCAGCCGGCGATAACGATGTTATCGGTTATTTGAGCATGTGGTTCGATTGGGACGGCGACGGCCAGTTCAGTGACGCCGAACGCATTCAAAAACCGATCACCAAGGCTCTTCTTGTTGCGGCCGACAGCAACGGCTATGTTTGGGTTGACGTCAATATTCCGGAAAAAACCCTGATTCCCGACGACATGGAATCCGGTGAAGTTTTTGCACGTTTCCGATTCAGCAGCGAAAGAATCGATTTGCCGTCCGGCCTGGCCAAAGACGGCGAAGTCGAGGATTATCTGCTTCCCTTGATGAAGCAACTCCACCTTCCCTCAGGTAACGTCCTTCAGAGGAGCATCGAAGGGTACAACGAGCGGACCGGTCAATACGACATTTTGATGGACGATTACTGCCTTGTGGCCGGAGAGTCGAACAAAGCCCGGGCGACCATTTCCAACACGACAACCAAACCGGCGTACCTCTATGCCTGGATACTTGTCAATGACACCTGGATTCAGGTGCTTGGTACCAATAACACGGGGCATCGGATCAATGGGTTGGGACTCAACGTCCGGGAAGAAATTCTCCTCAACCTCCCGGCGGGTATTGAACCCGGGGAATACAAAATCCGTTTCCGACTGACCACGGACACGACCCTCACGGCAACCGGTATCGCCTCCGACGGTGAATTTGTGGACTACATGATTGATGTCGTCGCTGATCGTCGTAATTTCGGAACCGCACCCGGAAACATCGCGTCTCATATCGTCAAACGCGACAGTCAAAAATTGTATTTCGGAACAACCGTCATCGCCGGATGCAATACGGCAACCGCCAATGCCAAAAATTATCAGGATTTCGTGGACAATTACCCCCCGAGTGTCACCAAAAACGACGGAGTCAGGGACTATCAATTTGTCGCCGGAGGAACATCCTGGATCGATGTGGTCGTCACCAACACGACCACGCAGGATGCCTACCTGAGTATTTGGGTTGACATGAACATCTCCGGGTCGTTCGACGACGTTCTGGCCAAACAAATCCTGACGGACTATGTCGTCAAGGCCGGAACCGCCGCCGGAACAGTCATCAGAATCGACGTGACCATTCCCGATTACAATCCGGACATTTTCCGCGCCCCCATCATGCGTATGCGTCTGAGCGACCAGAAGGGAGTCGGGGCGACGGGCAGTACTGTTCCCGTCAACGGCAAGGACGTTAATGTCTATGGAGAAGTCGAGGATTGGCTTGTTACGGTCGTGGGCAAGAATAGCGGTGCGACGATCGACGGAAACATCTTCCACGACCTGAACGGGACCGGCGAATACGGGACCGTCAATGTGGAAGTGCCGAAACCCAACGTCACTTCGCAAAAAGGTGCCACGGTTCCCTTCGTCACCGGCAGCGAGTTGAATTACAGATCATTCACCAACGCTCCCGGCATTTCCAGCTATCCGACTTATTTGCCCGGTTTAATGACGGTCGAAATCGGCGGCAGGACGTTCGACAGCTTTATCGCCACGGACAAAGGGGCGATCATGCTGATGAACTATATGGATTACTACGGTACATACGATCCCTATACCGGCCAAATTGTTTATCCGAATGTTGGCGTGCCTTCGCTGTATTCCGGTCTCAATCCGACGTTTGCCCCGTTCCTGTCCAATATGATCACCGGTGCGCAAGTTACTTACTCGTATGGAACCGATGCGGACGGGTTGGATTACCTCAAGGTGATATGGACCATTAAAACAGGGGTGGACGATTCCGGAAAAGACGTATTCGGAGATTTCGGCGTCCTCATTACGGACGTTCCGGCCACGGGCGATGAGGACGCAGGCGAACAGGGCGGCGACCTCGTCACTTATTTCTATTCCGTGGAATTCCTGGATTGGGTGAATGCGGTTCAGACTTTTTCCACGGTCCAGATCGGCACGAACTTCGGTAATGCGACGCTTAACACCAACAATCCCGGCGCAAGGCAGTATTTCACGACCAAAGTCCAACTGATGTCGTACCTTGACAGCCTGCGCTACGCCATCGTCCCGTCGAGCTCGAATAATCTGCCGTCGTCGCAATACACAGGCGTGATACCGAAAACCGGGAAAATCAATGAAAAACCGACGCTCACGGGCGTCAGCGAGGATGAGTTCAATCTGATTCGCGCGTTGTATCCCGATTTGAACATTTCGGGGAACATGAGTGATTACAACATCATTGAAATCACGGCCACTGAATCCGGATTGCGCGACGCCATCGCCCAGGCCGGCAGGACATCGGAAAATGATCTGATCGTCGTGCGAATTCTCGGCGACACGTTTATCGATTTCGGCAAACAAACGCTGAAAATCGACATTGACGCCGATCTTTACGGAAGCGTCAACATCGTGGCGATCGGGAACGGGATTCTGCAACTCCAGAGCAGTGCCAAAACCGGTATTGTCCAAGTGGACGGCGGAGACGTCGCGCTCGGCGGAGTCATCCTCTGCGGTGTGGAAAACACCAAATCGGAAGTTGCGTCCGTCTTTGATCTGATCAAGGCGGGTTCCGGCACAAACGTTCGGACCAGTGGTGTCATCAACATCACCGAACATTCCAACGCAGCGGGCAATTACTCGATCTTTGGCGACGCGGCCTCCAGTTCCACGCCGCTTCCGGGTACCGGAAGTCCGATCAATCAGATGGATTCCAGGCTCAAGTCCTATTCGGTCACATTCAGTGTCGGCGGGACGTTTGAAGCCTATTTAACGGGGCTTACCCAAGCCGAAGTCACCGCCATTGTTGCCAATTCCATGACGGCCAATGCCGCAAACTTCCTGAATCTCGTGCAACCGTACGATGCGGAAAAGGACGGTATCAGGGATACGATGCTTTGCTGGGCGGCTTCGTCCGCCAACATGCTTGCCTATACCGGTTGGGGACATATCAACGGGTTCGAGACGGAAGACGACATCTTCGACTATTTCAGGCAGAACTTCTCCGATGACGGGAGCAGTCAGTTTTATGGGAACGAATGGTTCATTACCGGAGATTATCAAATGCAAGGCCAGTTCGGCTGGTCGCAATTGCTGGCCCTGAATTCCGGCGGACTGTTCAAGGATTTCATCTATAATTACGATGCCATCGCGGGTTATTATCCGTTTGACGGCGTCAGCGACATCACTGCGGCCGTGAATTGGCTGAAAGCCGGTTCGGCCATCGGTCTGGCAGTCGGGTGGTACGACGACGCCCATACAAGAATGGGTGGACACGCCATCACCATGTGGGGGGCGATCTATGACAGAGCCATGTCGCCCACGGCGGACGATTATTACGTCGCCCTGTTGATCTCCGATTCGGACGATAATTTCGGTGGAGGCCTGAATGCTCCCGACAAGCTTCAACTCCTTTACACCGTATGGGACACGGATTACGATCAATATGCGGCGATTTTTGACGCTTATGACGGAGCCTACGGGTATTTGGAAGGTTTCGCCCAACTCGCTCAATATTTTGAACCGCAGTATAAGGCCAGCACCTTCCGATTGAATCCGGAACAAGGCAACACCATCGTCGATGCGATTCTCACCGACGACGTACCGGAACAGGTTGTGATTCCGGATTCGTTCTACGAGTATTATGTTCCGATCAGTTACCAGACTGCCACACCGCGTGCAACCGCCATCCAGTCCTTCGGTTTCTGGTTCGAGTTCGGCGGCCAGCGTTATAACAGTTATGTCATCTACGACAACGGAACCATCGGACTGATCAACGCCCAGGGTGTGGCCGACGCCTCGATCTCGCTCGGCATGTCTTACGTTTCGACGACGCCGACCGTTGACCTGTTGAAAACCGACGGTGCCGTGCAAATCCGCTGGACATACACCACGGGAATCATGGGAATGATCATCAAGGAAGACGTCGCCGGTGATATCGTGTCGTTCTTCTACACGGAAAACACTTACGCGGCCAGCGGCGTCGATTTGGGCGGTCCCACGACCAGTACAAGCACCCACGTTTTCACCGACGTCGGTTCCGCTTTCGTCGGTTTCCAATATGCGGACGGGAGTACGGTCAACATGGTCCAAAGTGTTCTTGGACAAACTTACATCAACGGTCGCCAGGATTACAACGATTTCGTCAAGAAAATCAACGGACAGACCAGTTACCGCATGAATGTCACGACCGGGCAAGTGTATTACTATGAACCGGGTTTGTCGGGTGTCAAGGTGGAACTGTTGGACAAGAACGGTGAAGTCATTGCGACGACCACAACCGATTCCTCCGGTTATTACCACTTTGACAATATCTTCCCGGGTGTGTACACGATTCGGCACGACACCAGTACCATCCCCGGCAGCGGTTGGACACCCCCGGCTTCCAACACCATTACCGTGACCATTGAGCTTGATGAAAACGGCAAGCCCAAAGACGATTTGGGTAATGATTTCGGCTATTCCAAAAAGGGAAGCGTTTCCATCCTTGACTCGACGGTGGTGAAAGATTCTTCGGGCAAAACTTATGCCGAAATCGAAGTGATATTGGACGGTTCCGTCGGCGCGCCGGTAACGGTGGACTATGTCACGAGAGACGGATCGGCCGTCAACGGCAAGGATTACTACAATACGGCCAATAGTGTGACGGTTCATCCGCAAATGGCCGCCCTGGGGCAATGGAACGTGAAAACCGCCGTTGCGAATGCTCCTTCGGCAACGTACAGAGAGAGCATTTCAGGTAACTTCATTGCTTACACCGTCACGGAAAACAATCAGGAGAAAATCCGCATCTACAATGTCGTGACCGGCCAAACATTCAATTTGACGGAAGAAATCGGACATCGTTCCGGTGACAAGAACCCGACGATCCTGCACCAGGACGGCAAGCTCAGAATCGTCTGGTCGAGTTACGATCCGATCTTGAAAACCAACCAGATTTTCTACGCGGAAGCTCCCGATAACGATCTCAGTCAACTGACACGGCCTCTCTTTGCGGACGCCGGATCGTCTCAAGCCATCCTTCCCGTTTCGAGTCTGTTGGCGGAAACCAGCATCGGGGAGAACACCGCACCTCAAATCTCCTCCTACGAGGACAACGGAAGAGTGGTTTACACCATCACCTGGATGTGCAAGACAAAAGACGGCAGGACGGAAATTTACTGCATTGATTCCATTGATGCGGTCATCCAGAAGCTGCCCGACAACATCAAACGCGTGACCAACAACAATGCCGTTAAAACCAACGTTCTCATCGAAGGCAAAAACATCGTTTGGATTGAAACGAACTCGTTCGACGGAAGGGAATCCCTTATGCTGTACACAATCGGTTCCTCAACTTCACCGATCAATCTCCCGTCCAAAATCGGGCTTGACGGTCAGAGTTCCACACCCGTAATGTCGGGGAATTATATCGCGTGGGTGCAGACGAGAAGTTTGGTGGACAAATCGCAGAAAATCGTGTACTACGATATTGAAGCCGGGAAATCCTACGACATCGATTACGGCTACTTCAACTATCAGAATTATTATGCTGAGTTTATGGTTTGGGTCGATCATAACCGGGACAATCTGGACAACATGACCGATCCCAACGGATACATTGACAATGTCCCGATCTTTGGCCGGCTCCATATCAGCTATGTTCTCGACTATTACGATATCATCGAAAGTTGGTACGGCGAAACGACATACGATGCCTATCGCAACGGTTCGAAACCCAGCATGGACGGTGATTGGATCGTGTGGCAGGAACCGCGAAGCGTCGGCGGCAAAACCGATATTTTGGCTTACAACATCAAAACCAAAGTCCTCAAGAATCTCACGACGTACAACCCGGATACCGATGAATCGCCGCAGGTTGTTGGAAATTTGGTCGTCTGGCGGTCCATGTATGCGGAAGGTTACGGTGACAAGGCGCAATGGCATGTTCGGTTCTACGACTTGAGCATCGACGGATTTATCCCGCAGACCATTTCCGCGTCGAATACCATCGACTTCGAACCCATGATCACGGACACGGGGATGATCGTCTGGCGTTCCCAGCATAATACCTCGGGGTTGGTCTCCATCAAGGTCGCAACCCGCGAGGCTGTTGAACCGACTGCGACCATCCAGATTGAAATCCTGTCCGACAGCACGTCTTCCGGCGACAAGGAATTCAGCGTCATCCTCACGGGCGTCAAGGAAGGTCCTGCCGATTTGTCGAACGATACCGAAGCCGTGGTCACGATCATCGACAACAGCGGAATCGGACAGGGGCTGAGTTACGGATCGGCACCGGCTTCCTACGATACTTTGCCCAAAGACGACGGTGCAAGGCATATCATCACGAATGCCCTGAACTCCAAAGGTCAGTCCGTCCCGATCGGTTTCGACAGCAACGGTGTGAAATTCCAGGGCGATTGGGTTCCCGGAACCCGTGTGTGCATTCTGGTTTATGCGACGACGGACAGCACCCTCAATATGTGGATGGACTGGAACGCCAACGGACGATTCGGCAACAAATCCACGGGAACAGCCGATACCGGCGAACATGTCACCCTCTATGGTAGCCAAACGGCCACCCTGGGTGGGCAGGCGTTCCAACTGAAAGAAGGCGTCAATGAGATTTGGCTGGATATTCCCACCTATGCCAAGTTGGGACAGAGCTACGCCAGGTTCCGCATCACATCCGAAGCCAACACGCCGGCGGACATGAAATGGTTCGGACTTGCGAAGGACGGGGCGGTGAAGGACTACGCCGTCAATGTCGTCAAAGGTAACTCGGATCCGTCGAACCTGATCTATGTCCAGGGCGACACGCTGGTCATCAAGGGATCGGCCATGGTGAACACGATTGTCGTGACCCGCGAGGCAAGCAGGATCGTTGTGGACTACAACGGAACGCAGCAAACCTTCTCGACCTCCAGCAATGCGATTCGCGAAGTCAAAGTCGATGGTTACACCGGCAGGGACAACGTGACCGTCAAGGGCTTGGCAAGCGAACAATATCTTGTCGAAATGGATCCGTTCAATGCGGTCATCACGTCGAATTCGCTCAAGATCAGCGTTTCCAACGTTTCCAACATCTCGTATGTCGGGTCCGCGCTCGACACGGTGGAAATGCGGGATTCGACGGGTGATGACACGGCTGTGATCGGACCAAATTCCGGGACGATGGAAGGCCCGGGACGGAATTTCGTCAATACGGTGTCGGGGGTTTCGCAAATCACGGTTTACTCCGTCCGTGGCGGAAACGACAAACTCACGTTGAACGGTTCAACCAAGGCGGATCAATTCATGTCCTGGATGAACTCCGTCACGATGAGTGACGTCGGGGTGTTTCAAACCGGCGGCGAAGTGAAACACGCCTGGTTTAATCGTGCCTTCGGATTTACCGATGTGACCGTGAACGCCGTTGTCGATCCGAACAAGAAAGAACTGGACGTTGCCACGATCGTCGAGAGAACGGCGGGTTCCGCCAACCTTACGGCCGATCCCGAATCGGCAAGGCTGGTTCGCAGCAACACCAAACCGGAACAAGCGTTGAATCTCACACTCAATGGTTTCAACACGGTGGCTGTCACGGCTCAGGAAAGCGCGAGACTCTCGGCTTACTTGTCCGGTAACGCGGGAATCGACGCTTTGGTTGCGTCGGATACGCAAGCCAAACTGAGCGGCAAACGCGCGGACGGTATGGCGTACAGCATCCAGGTCAATCTGTTCGCAAGTTGCGTCGTGGACGCCGGGGCCGGGAATGACACGGCATCCTACGCGTCTGGCAGTGGCGGTGAGCACTTGACGGTCATGAACGATCAGAAGACGGTCGAATTGTTCGCCAACGTCAACTCCATGGATGAAGCCTTGCTGAAGCTGATCGCCTTCGAAAGCGTGAAGTTTGATTCCGCGAAAAACAAGTGTAGTGCCGATATTGCGAGCATCAACAAGGCACTGATCGACATCGACCTGGTCGGCGACTGGGTTGACAGAAATCATTGATCATCAATCAGAGCCGCAATCGTGAGATTGCGAGAAATTCAAGCCGGAATGAAGCGTTAGCGCAATGACGGGATGTCCCGATGGATGATCGGTTCGTGAATCCCGTCATTTCACTACGTTCCATTCCGGCTTTTAGCATAACGGGCTTCCAATTCCAGCAACGTGCGTTTGTTTTCCAAACCGGAGCGATACCCGACCAGTTGCCCGTCACTGCCGATGACCCGGTGGCACGGAATGACGATGGCAATCGGGTTGCGATTATTGGCCATGCCCACCGCGCGAACCGCTTTCGGATTGCCGATCTTCACGGCGATGTCTTTGTAGGAAACCGTTTCGCCGTAAGGGATTTCTTGAAGTGCCCGCCAGGACGACTGCATGAATTCCGTTCCTTTCGGTGCGAGCGGCAGCGTAAATTCATACAATTTCCCGGCAAAATATCTCTGAAGCTGCCGGTGCGCTTCCCGAATCAACGGGGTTTCCGCTCGTTCTTCTTGCAGACTACTTGCATCGAAAGCCAGTGAAATTCGCGTAATGTGGTTGTTCGTTTCGGCAATAACGATGCGGCCTAAAATGGTTTCATATTCAAAAAACGCCATAACGCACCTCAATTTCTCTCAGGTAACACAATAGAAATATCATGTTAAATATTGTTGTTAATCCAATGCCTGTCAAGTTTTGCGGCAATTTTTTCCGAAATGGGTAATTCATAAAAACAGCACGGGCGATATACAAAATTATTGTAATCGTTCACCGAGTTGATTTCTTGCAGAGATGTGACTAAGGGAATGATGATTAATTGGGGGACTTGATGTTACTAAGGGATTTTCGGAAAAACACCCTTAGTAACGACACGCCGCCTCCCCATTTGCCATCCTCCCTTTGTAACTTTCCGTGATCGGTGACAATGATTCATGCGTATCCACCCCATTCTCACTTCTTACAAGAAATGGTCTTACCGAT
>Ga0123353_10002140_pt1 | contig 24435 bp, 10 predicted proteins | sample TergutLab28metaG_3_FD_92763 | JGI IMG/M metagenome (GOLD analysis project Ga0123353, IMG submission 92763) | Labiotermes labralis P3 segment gut microbial communities from Petit-Saut dam, French Guiana - Lab288 P3 | ecosystem: Host-associated > Arthropoda: Insects > Digestive system > Gut ... | reverse complement strand
GGGCGGGGGGCCGGCGGGGGGGGGGGGGGGGGCGGTATTTTCCAGAGTCACCCAGACCGACACCGGAATCATCTCAGCCTCCTATAAATGGGTAAAGCGGCCTGAGTTGGCGCTGACCACACAAACCCTTCTAGCCCCGGATTCGAGCATGGTAAAGCTAAACTTCCACTTTTGCTCAGTGCCTGTTTGGCTAGAAATCGGGGGAGAGCTCTATTTTTTTTAGTACTACCACTACCACTACTGAAATCTGGGAGTCTCAACCACCTGGAAGTCTCAGGGCCTGCCCAGGGCTGTAATGGGACTGCTTTACTTTTACTACAACTACTACTACTACTACTACTACTACTACTGATACTAGTACTACTACAACCACCACCACCACCACCACCAAACCAACCACCAATACCACCACCAAACCAACCACCAGTACAACCACCACCACAACCTTCCTGAATGTCAGAGTTGAGTGTTACCTTCTGAGTATAACCATGGATATTTTGGGACAGGAATATCGAAATATTTACACATAAGAAAACGGCGAACAAATGTTTTTGAAGAGACTGCTCTTGTACAATTAGTACTGTTTTTTTAAGAAAGGGATGTTCGAGAAAACAATATTGTGCAACAGCCATTAATTTTGTTTTCAGATAAAAAATTATGTAAGACTGAATGCAAGGCGAAACGACCGTGTGTTTGAGGAAAATTAAGCAGTCAGTAGGCCTAATTCTTGCCATTTCTAACATTCTTTTACTGAGCATTACGGAATGGCAAATGAAATTACTTGGTTTGAAATATACCTAACAAAATAACAGGGACTTTCGAATATTTTATGTTCCTATATAACATCAAAGGTATTTGCACGAAAAGTGTATCTGTATGAGATTAAAATACGTCCTCTTGTGCACAACAACATAAAGCTAGATTCAAAAGAAAAGACGTTCCGCTGTCCCAGAAAGCAAGCAATTTTAACAACCATGTATAACGTCCCGCATCTCCGTAGTCAAGGAATTCTATTCACTTCTTCTTTCAAAGCCTTTTCTTTTGAAAATTATGTTATCTGTTTCCACAATTGTAATTATGTCGCTTCAAAACTAGTTTTTTTTTTAATTTCACATATAACACTGTTATCTCATTATCTGCATTAAATACCTTCATAGTAAAATAGGCCTAAAATGTTTCTGTTAGACTTCTTTGTGTAGAAATATAAAGTGTCCTTATTTCCGGCGGGAAAATAATGTATTCTTATTTTTTGTTGTCTTCGCCGAGAATGGAAGCGTACAGTGAAGACAAATGAAGTGCAGTAACTCCTCTAAACGAAAGGTTTCATTTGACCCAAGGGTGGTCCTCGGACAACGTTCTATAAAATGGATTTTTATAAAAAGTTGTTGACATGAATTCATAACTTCAAATACTAGATTATGGGCAACAACTAGGGAAAAGCAGCCTTACTCTATAGCACCAGATTACTAAATAATATTTAAACTTATGAATGAAAAAAAATTCCTTTGAAATGAATGTATTCAGTACAGAAAGAGTGAGGAACAGTCAGTCTAACGTCAACAGTGCCTAATAGAGCAAATCGTATTAATTCTTTCCATTTTCTGTATTTACTAATTGTAAGATTGCAAAAAATTAATGTAACATAATTGGAAGTACTCACACTTTGCCCAAGATATTTTCACTGTCCTTGCCAATGTCACGTTGCGTAAAAGATAAAACTCTAGAAGGTAATGAATTTAAGAAATTAAACTTGGAGGAGACCCGATAATAATCGAATCTGGACTGGCAAAAACTCATATATTTGATGGAAGGGAATTGGTAAGAAGAATTACGTGCTGTTAGCTGTACCAATAAAAACCAGAAAGTCCAAATTGCGCGGTATGCAGTTAATCATCCGTGAATGTGAATATGGTTTGGAAATATTACTCATTAGATGCGTGAATTTATTGATTATATCCAAGCTGATTAATTTTAGAAACTTTTTGAGAAAAGGATACCCGGTCTCTTTCCCGTGGGTGCAGAAGACGGAGCGTGGCGCTGAACCCCTACTCCCTCTAGCTCTGTTTTCGAATATGGGTAAATGTATACCTTTGCCTCACATCTGTGACTGCTGGGCATGTAACGGGTCAGTCTTCACTCAAGTGTTTACATTCGTCTGCATTATGTCAAGCAAGTTCTCTTACAAATGTAATAAAATGTGCAAATTGTTTGTGGCTGTAAATACTTATTTTAATTTCGTGTAATGTGCTTTTACTCGTCCGCGTCGGATGCACCACCTTCCTACCGAATATGGCGCAATCCGAAGAGTGTGATCGCGAACCCCGAAATGGGAGGCCATGACACTGAACCGGGGCGGAGCGCCATGCGGGGGGACAAAAGCGATTTTACATTAAAACAATTTTGTTAAATGAAATATATAGGGAAATATGCAAGTCGTTTTCTTTGAATATTAATTAAAACTATATAGACCCATGCACCATATTTTAACATCTTTCCATCTCTATACATCAATCCGTCTATGTGCACATTTTTATTCCTCTTAACTGCAGTGTGTACTGTAACAGATCCATACACTTGAGGTCGGACCAGTGCACAAGCCACGTCAAGATGTCAACCCTCATATCACAGTCGCGGTTCTTTTTGTGGGTGCCTTAACCAAAAGATTTTACATGCATCGGTCTGTGTAACAAAGTGTTGACACACGCTGTCATTCCTCTTCCGGTGTTCATTGGTGTGTCTTCATCCTACGTTTCTTGCATTGTGCTGGCGGAACACATAGCGTACGAATATTTTGGTACAAAGTATAATAGAATTAAGATTATATATATATATATATATATATATATATATATCGAAAGAGAGAGAGTATACTGAGTAACTATGGAGATAATTTGAAAATATAACGTGGAAACAGTTTTTAGTTAATGCATAACGGAGGTAAATATATACTAACATTGAGGTGCCGAAACTTGTAGGAGCCAAAAAATAAAATGTAGCTGTGGTCCATGACTGGGGTGCTTTGTTCATAATACTTTCAGTCACATTTGTGGTACACGGCAAAAATTTATTATCGAGGACTTGCGTTGAGTTAGGCCTATATGTGATAAAGTTAAGTAAAAATCAGTCCCATTACAGGCCCGGAGGGGCCCACAGGGTTCCAGGAAGTTAAGGTTCCCAGATTTCGTGACAACGGCACAGGATGGTGGTAAGGTTGTCAGCCTTACGCACCGGCCGCATTTACCCCCAGGAAATGCTCCTGGTGCTCATTTCTGTTAAGGGCTGAATCGACCCCAAGGCCATGGTGCGATGTCAATTATGTCAATTAAGGATCCACTGACACCGGCTGGGATCGAACCGGCGACCTTCCGATTTGTGGCACAGCACTTAACCACTGTGCTACCGCGGTCCCCCGATAAAGTTAAGTACGTCGTAATATTCGAAAGCCGTACATTAACCTTTTGGCGCCGGAATTATTCTTTTTAATTTTAGCACATCCTGTATATAAAATGTGATTAATACAGGAACTAAATACGTTAGAATTATGAAACAAATTGGATTTTGAAGAGAAAAAAACGGAGAGTATATACCATGTTAAAATATTCAGTACCTATATTTGTTGAATAAATATATAAAATGCAACTTTAGAGGTTAGCGGTGCGGTACGACCACTATAGTTGACATTAGCCGTCAAAAGATTAATTTACGAAACGTCAAAATATACTTTAAATCGTTGGGTAATGTTGTAGGCTAAAAAATATCGTTGTTTGTGCAGTCACTTAGAATGTGGCGAACTGCGGGAATATCCTTGCTTGATTTGCTTTGCTTAATAACATATGTCTGTGAGTCAGTCTATAATCTCCAATCTGTAGACAAGTGACGATATCTTCTCTACGGGTGGCCTGTACAATCATCCTCACGTACATTATTTGTGTGTCGCTCTCACTTATTCTTAGTTTAATAAATAGCACGGAACCCAACACTTTTGTGAACTAAATGTAAGCTAAAAAATTCCGTATATTCTCTCTCTCTCTATTAGTTAGAATGGCACATAATTGTGAATATATCTGAACATTGGACAGTACAGCATTTCAGTGACTCGAGTGATTTTATTTGAACTCTTAGTGCAAATGGTGTCCAGCTTGGAGATGAAATTATTTCCGCGAAGCAGTCACTTTGTAGACCCTTAGCTGGCGATGACATTCCACGTCTAACACGCAACACAGAATGCTTATTGCTATGTTCACAAGAGCTCACAATTAGTTCCTATGTTCGTGGTGAAACTAATTTAAGCAGGATAAATGTTTTTGTTGGGCTCAGTCCGGTAAAGGAAAAGAATTTTTTGTTTAGACAGCCTGATAAAAAGCACAAAGCTGTACACAAGGTAGAAATGACAGGGGAAGGCAAACTAACATAAAATATGTCATTTTTTATGACTTGCTTCCCTTTCCTGTTTTCTTTATTCCATGAGTAAAGCAGAGTCTTGAAAGAGACTAGAGTAGAAGGGTTCTTCTTCCGCAAACAAATCCTAAACGCAACGCTGTGATCGTGGGTCCATAACCTCACACACAAAGAAAATTCTCTTTCTTCTTCTAAACATAAGACAGCCGATTCGTTGCCGTTACACATTGCAACAGAAAGTTTTTGGACACTGACATGGAATCAATATCTGACGTCCCTGAAAACAACGCGATTTCCGTAAGCAGAAATCTCTTAAATCTATCGAATTTCCATTTTTTTTTTTTACTTGTACTATTAGTTTCTTTATCGATGCTTGTGCTTTTCCAATACCCTTTTGTCATAAACTGGGAACAGTTTTTCATAATCCTCAGTGCTGTGTCCTAATGGAATTGCCCTGTTCACCCGTCTCCAGTAAGGGGTGATGTAATGTTATTTTACTCGTTTCAGCACTTAGCGATGGAGCCTCAGTTTCCACCCACTGTGACGCGACGGCGATGCAGGCTGGTTATTGTTTGTACTGATGTAGTTCTTACGTTCATTCATCTACTACCACCAGTTATGCATTCCGTCCTATTAAATACTTGCTTCCATCATACATACACAGTTCCTTGCTTGCTTCCTTCCTTCCTTCCTTCCATTCTATCTTCCTTCTTGCATTAATTAATTCAGAATTTACTTACTTCTCAGTCCTTGTATGTCATGAATAATTTGTACGACGGATTCAGGAAGAGATAACAACGTTAAAATATTTCGAACGAGAAACTGTGAGTAAGGAATTAGACACCTTTTTTTCGTTAACCCTTACCCTGCTAACGTGGAGAATATGGTGAGCTCTTAACAATGCCAGCAAATGGTAGATTGGATTTAATTCGGTGTTTAAAGGTTTAATTTGCACTCATACGAGGATACTAGCCTCAATGCTACCTTATCAATTATGAATTTCCGAATGTTTTTTTTTATAAATTCGCCAGAACACAATCAGACTACCTGATACTTGTCGGAAGATAAGTCATTAATATAAACGGCTCCAACAGGTTCGCAGTTAATGATCTTCTTCAATATCTGTATACATCCATATATGAAGAATATGGTTGTACACATGTATTTCAATAACATTAATGTGAAAAAAAGACAATACGAATATTCCTCTTTTTAAACAGGAAACAAGTAATATGACAGTAATGAAAGCATACTATATCTTAATGCTTCATGTTGATTTAGTGCCGACATCAATTTGTTGGTGACGGTACAGTCACAACATATATTTTAGCTCTCTTTAAAAGTTTTCGGTGTATTTTGTCTCATTATTCTGTCTTTTTAGTTTATCATATTCTCGTGCTAAGGCAGGAATTGCCTTTGGATCAATCTGTGATTTTACTTGCATCTGCAAAATATCTGAAGTTCTAAATATTAACCATTTGATACCTTAAATAAACATAAGAGATAGTTACGAAACGAAGCTTCCAGGTTACGAAAGGTACTTTGCAAAGCCGGTTAGTAAATAGTGTTTAGGGAAATAAATAAATAGGGAAATAAAATATTAAAGGCGGCAATGTATGTGTTAAGTGCTCTGTGCTTCAACTGGTTAGAACTTATGCTGTGGAAATATTTGTTGCAATAATGGCAAAAGATGTGCTCGTATGCATACGTACAGAAAAAATATACATTTATATAAAGACTTACTTCTCATTCTGTTGAAATAATGGTACAAAATTCTTTAAGGACTAGACAAATTTCCTTGTGGTAAGTCATATAATACTTTATGTACTGCATGTAATATTTTATGTATTGCAAAAACGACGAGGAATAATTGCAGTACTTTGTTTGCAAAGCTAAGATGGAAGCGACGACTTGGGAGACCTAAGCGCTGATGGCAGGATAGTATTAAAATTGATATTACAAAAGTAGGACTGACTACGTTGAAGGGATTCATATGGCTCATAATGTAAAACAGGGGCGGGTTCTTGTGAATGTGCATATGGGCTTTCAGCTTATATTATAGGCGGAAAAAATCGGGGTAAAATGACGAAAAATTAGCTTCTCATGACGAGCTTTTTTCTCTTTGTTTGCTATAAATTCTAGTTATAATGTACGTGGTATAAACCTAACGGAATTATGTAGAAATATTTGTTTTGAACGCACTGACATCCCGTTCATAGACGAACACAATATGTTGTATATAATTGTACATTCGTAATGCAATAAGGACAACTTATAAGGGGAAACCAGGAAATGTGCACGTCCCTCAACATTTCTGTTAGCTTATAATCATTGTTAAGGTTGACAGTTTTATTAGTGCATGCAGACCATGAATAATGGTGCAGTGAGAGAGAGGCTCAAGGCTTAGAGGAGCGTGACCCTGATTACAGGCAACCCTCAGTGTTATGAACATGCACATGAACAATCCGAATTTAGAAGGAAGCTTGCTGCCATCGATCCGTTTCCAGAGAACAGACTTACATCGACCGCAGTGTGGATACTTTTGTTCTTGTATGTTAAAATCTAATCACTTCTGAAACGCCAGCATAGCATAAGAGATGTGTCACCTCCATGTTCTGGGATCTCTAACACAAAAAAATCCAATTCAACAGGCACCGCACACTTCGTTGATTGAATTTATTATGTCAGAACTTGAACGAAATCTCGACTGCCTAGAAACTTCATTATAAGTACAGTTTCGTGTTTATTGACTGAACTGTTCGTCTCTTGGCATGAACTTCAGTATCTTACAGTCTCTAGTGTAATAAAAGTAGGAACATCGGGCCTTGGTTTGGATATATAACAAAACGAATGATAAAATTTAGTTGGTTTTCAATTCACTGCACTGTGCGTGGAACAGAATTTGATATTACTTGTTCGCAGGTTTTTCATATATGTGAAGCATTAATGAGTAATTTTAGTATTTTAGTGCAACCAATAAATATAGCCGTCGGTAAATGAAATTTCCGCAGAAGGAAATGAAGAAACAAAAATGTCATTTGCATCTGTATTTTTTGCCGTACAAGAGACACAGTGGTACAGTCTCGTACATTTTGTAGCAAAATATAAGAATAAGCTGGTGTTGACTGATCGACGATGCTGATTGTAAAAACTGTAGGTAAGAAGTACCAAAAGTAGCTTTTATTATCTTGTCTTCGTACTTATTTATGCATGACGTAAGATTTTGCATACCAATTACTAAGCCGTTTTAAATAATGACACAATTTAAGTGACAATCAACTTGTATTCTCTAGTCAAACATCATGCACAGTCACTAAACTTCAGTTCTGTCCTTATTCATTAAGCTATGTTCAATGTTATTACAGTTTACGAACCACTCAAACAATTATCACGAAACTAGAAGTGAAAAATATGTCATTTAGTTACTGGGTGACGGAATTTATTCCAGACAGACACTGAAGCCATTGTCTGTATGGAAGTAATGGAGCCAGCACGTTCTTCCGAAAATTCGGTGTTGTTAGCTCAGGAGATACACAGTGTCGAATTCATAAAGGCTGTTATTTGAACATGGGCCTCTTTAGGAAATACGTGACCTGAATTCTTGTTAAAAGCATTTATTGAAAGAGTATATGAAGGTTCCAAGTATCCAAAACTATGAAGAATTTTCCGTTCAACTTCTGTTTTACAATAGGCCTATGCCATTAGGTAAACGCTGACAAGCTTTTCTGCGTAAAGCTAAAAGGCAAAGGTATCCCTGTACAGATCTGGACAGGCCCTCAGGTTTCGAGGAGTTTTAGGCACCCACGATTTCTAGAAAACCGACACTTGAAGGTGGTAAGGTTGTCATCTCTGCGCACCGAACGCCTTTACTCCCCAGGAGATATTTCTGGTACTCATTTAACAAAGAAATTTCTCGTATAAATGAATAAAAATTCATTTTTGGCGCGTTCGCAAAATTACGAAACGCGATTACTAGCTTCCTTATGTCTGCATGTCCGTCCGTCTGCTCGTATGGAACCACTCGGCTCCCACTGGACAGATTTTCATGAAATATGACATTTGAGTATATTTCGAAAAACTGTCGAGAAAAATTCAATTTTAACTAAAATCGGAAAAAATAACGGGTACTTTACATGAAGAAAATGTACATTTTTTATCCTATTCCGCTCATATCTTCTTAGGATGAGATATGTTTCAGACAAAAGTTGTAGAAGAAATTACAACACACGTCTTGTATTCCGTAATTATTTTCTAAATTCTTACCGTTTATGACATAATGTGGAAAAATACTGCAGAGCGGGGCAGGACACGGAAGACAACATGGCGCACGCGCATTGCATGCTGGATAAATAAGGCTAAACACACACAAATTCGCACACTCACAATATGTAACATGGATTGCTTTTCCACTGCAACAATATTTGCAATAACGTGCTTCATTATTACGTTATACGTACATTGCTGTCTTGTCTATATACATCGTGTACCGGATAGTTACATAAACGTCACAAGAAATAATTGGTGTGTGTCTTCTGGAACGTAACTGTTTCAGTCCGAATGATAACTGTATACACTGTACTGTCTACTGCAACAGTCATTAAATGAGCATTTTGCCACAATTTTTTTCCTAATTTCATACAAATCTCACAATAAGCACTAATTATTTACCTCATCAACATTATCCAGTTTACTTCTGTAATTAATAATATTAATGTATAAGAATTTGCAAGTCTGTATGTACAGAATGAGAAGTTGCTCATTTGTGTTGTAAACTGAGACTGTGTATCAGATTACCAATTGAGAACGTCGTTAAACAAAACACTCTTCTCTGCCTCGCCATTTCCCTTAAATTAATGTACTCACAACTCCATTGCCGAACTTTCTGACCCCGCATGGGAGCGTAGTTGTGCTGGCTGTCTGGGCAGTGACCACAGTAGAATTCTCGGTGGTGAAGATCGAAGAAATACCGGGGTTCTGGACCAAGTTCCCGGCGTCTGCCGTCCGGTGTTTGGAACTCCTGTGGTGTTCATAACTACGCTCTTCCCGCACGAGAATTCTGGAGTCTGCAAAAGACATTTGAACAAAAAATATCGAGTCAGTCTTCGAAACAGTCTTCTGTCCAAACAGAATTTATATCTAGTTACTTCAGGAATAGGATATCATGTTGTGTTGGGTCTGAGCGACATCCTGTGGGAACGATCTTAGCGGTGAGAAACTTAGGCTTCATGAATATCATTCCAGAAGTCCCTGTTCTAATCTGAATTTGTCTCTGCACCGGAGCAGTGAAACCAAAAATCAATTAAGAGAGCGCGCGAATCCCCCCCACCCCTCGGCCCCAAACAAGGGAAGTTAAGGTGTGCAACTCTTGCTGTTACCAAAGAAGAAAAGAGCACCAAAGAGGCTGGGCTGGGATATTGTAGTCGGTATAGCAACTCATTACGGGCTGGACGGTCGGGAGATCGAATCCTGAGAGGGGCTAAACTTTCGGCACCCGTCCTGACCGGCCTTGGGGCCCACCCAACTTCCTGTACAATGGGTACCAAGTTTCTTTTCCGGGAATAAAGTGGCTCGGGCTTGGCGTTGACCACCAACTCATCAAGTTTCGAGGTTAAAGAAAGAGCAGAGCTATACAATTACCTCCCTCTGTGTCTTCATGGCACGTTACCTTTCACCTTTTACCCCATGTAAAAATATACATGCAATTATATTATAACAAAGGTAAATAGGACCACAAGGATAAAACAACCAAAGTAAGTAACTGTGAAAAGACAGAAAGAATTCATTCACTTGACAGGGTCTCTAGGCAACACAAGCAACCAAGCATCCGACTGTAATTTTGAATGATCACTCCAGCCAACCGGGAGCAACATTTTTTACTTGATTAGACACATCCGCCTGTGTCGAGAAACACACGGGTCCGAGAGTAGGGATCGAATTTAAATGTCAAGGATCGAAGCTTGTCATAAATCCTACAGCAGGGGCTCAAGTTCAAACCTGGCAACAGATTATCTGCCTGAATATATTCGGGATTTCCTCACTTTCTCCTGAAAAATTTCACGTTTCTTTCATTGAATGGTTTACAAACTCATTTTTATAACGATACTTCTGATTCAATGAGCCTGGATTCTTCATTAATGATAGTGAGTTGGATATGAGATGATTCACAAAGAAGTCTTTGATCGATTCCCGGCAAAATCAAGAGATTCTTTCTCTTTTTATAGCTTCCAGACCAGCCCGGGGCCCATTTAGCATCCTACTTACTGGGTTTCCAACACGCTTTTTTCGGACGTTAAGCGACTGGGAGGTGAATCTGACCACTGATCTCAATCCAAGTTCGAATTTAAGAATAAATGGAGCCATACTTCCACCGCCCTTTTCTTTTTTAATCCGGACCTGTCGACAGTTATCAGGACTAGGGCCGTTGAAATTTTCCTTGAATTCTTCAGGTTTTGCACATAAATTTCCCTTTAATCTTCTTATAGGTCTGGACAGTTCCTTCAGCGTCCTTCTCACCCCACAATTTTCTTGTCATGAGTCATGTTATTCTGCAGACAAAGCTGAATTTACGAGGATGAGGGTGGAAGAATTAATCTGAAATTTGTAGGTACCTCCTTTAACCCTCATCCTGCTAAAGTGGAGAATACGGCGAGATCCTAATAATGTCAGCAAATGGCAGATGGGATTTAACTCGGCGTTTAAAGGGTTAAATTATGGGTGTAACATCTCCAGTTGGAAAAGTGTCGCGAAGTCATCAAAACCAAACACAGTGATCCAAACAGTTCTAAAGTTATTCAGGAGCACTGTTCTTTCTATGGACACTGATCGATGTATATTATTAATGCACTGTGTTCGTAGACTGACTCTAATTCCATCCTCAAATGCACACATAACTGGTAGGTCTCTTAGAGAGAAATAGTCCCATTCGCTGGGCCCAACGTCTTCTACAAAGTACTTCTTCAACCGTAAAATATATATTGAGCAATGTCCAGAGGTAGAAAAGTGCTTCTGAATATTACGCACTATCGTCAAAGCCTATAGAATCACACCAGCGCAGTGCTGTAAAAGGTCCATTCTCCGTAAATGTAGTTGTCAGGCTATAACATTTTACTTGGGCTCGACTTACTATAAAGACAGGGCTAGGCGTACTGTCAAAAGCAATGTAAAGGTCTGTATTTCTTGTCTGCAATATATCGATGTCTCCTCCCATAACTATTACGTAAACATTTCAAGCTACTGGAGGTTAACAACAAGTATTAACAATTTTAGGTGCATGAAACCGTGTGGACTACATACATACATATGTTGCTGTGACCGTAATTCCGTCCGTCTATACGCATAAAGCAAAGCCAGGACCACTAATCGGAGTTTCATAAAGTTTGATGTCTGGGACTTCCGTAACTTCCTATCTGTTTTCATTTAGATCGGACCATTTTAGCGACCAATTTACACCATACCAACAAATTTACTGCACGAAAATCCAAGAACTTCATTTGCTGTTTCTGTGAGTGAAAAACATTTCCAACAAAACTTTATGTGTAAGAATCAAGGACGAAATCTTCTTCCAGTATTCTTTTCCATATATTTTTCCATTTTCCAGATAATTAAACACAACTGCTGCTATATAGCGACTAGTTATTTATTTTGAACTTGTATATTCAGCAATCAAACAAAACAGTAAGAAGATTAAAGGTTCTCGTGTTTTGAGTAATAATTAAAACGAAAGTTCCTCCGCATTGAATACACTGAATGTACATAAGTATGCGTCTAATTAAAATACGTTCGAATGTGCTGCAACGAAAGTTATTAAAATTTAAGCCATCTTCCTTTCAGAAAAAAATGGGAGTGAAAGATTTGGAATTGTTACAACGTGCAAACATTTCCATTTTTTTTAATACTTTCTTCATTAAACTAGTGCCGCGAGTTTGAGAAAGATTGAGTGAATAGAGAATAAGTCCACAATGTGAAGAGTGACAAACCAAACCTTTCTTTCGGCGTAATCTGGGGAAACAGAAAATTTTTTTATGTCAGACATATTTCAAATTAAAAATGTTGCCTCTAATATTCGCCTCACTTGTACTGTCCAAATCACGTGTCAGAAATTCTAAGTACCACTACACTCTTTTTGCTGGCGAGAACAGATTTTCATTTTTTCGGTATTGAAAACCATTGTACATCTATTCCTCTATTTCTTGCAATTTATTAATATATTATTTATTATTTACCATAGGAATGCATCGTTTTAGACTAATTTAAGTATAAGCAACGAAGAAAAAATAAATTAACAGGATAAAATAAATATTCAACCAGCCTCTTTAGGGTTCATTTCAATCCTTTTTTATTTTAGTTTGAGCAGTAAGCACTCATTTTGTTAAAGGTGTTCTTAAATTGGATTTTATTTAAATGTTATAGGCATCACAGAAATATTATTAAAGAGAAACATTTTACTTCAATTCAAATTTAATTTAAAATATTTTTAACATAGCAGATCAAAATAAATCGCGATATCTAAACTAATATTCAACATTCATCGTATCTTCACATTTTATAATTTTTCTTTCATATATTCTGTCTAAAAACGTAAAGATTAAAATACAAACTCTGTCAGTTTCTTTCTTTTGGATGCGTTAATGGCAAAAATCACATGTATAGCGTCGAAGTTAGGTGAATGAATGATAATACCGACAGGAAAGGTCTTATTACTTCGAGAAAAACTCGTCCTTGTGTCATTTTCTTGACCATAGTTCCCACAAGGACTTTTGCTGGTATTGATCCCGGGCTTCCGTGAGAGGCCAGGGACTGACGGCGTGAGTCGTGGCACCGCAATTTGTCATGTTGCTTTGTCTGGTTATTAAACTTCTTGTCTATACGAAACGAAGAACGTAGCCTGAGGTTTTCTTATATACGGTGCTAAGAAAAATGCTTAGACCTCAAAGGAGGAACAGAATAATGGAGAAATTAACATGAGTGGAACGTCATGATTTAGACTCCTCGCGAAATATGGTTAGAATACCCATATCTAGGAAAATGAGATAAGTGGGTTATATTGCATATATGGGAGAAAAATTAAATGCCTACAGGAATTTTGTAGAAAAACTTGAAGGGGAATAAGGTGGAGAAGATGGGGAAGTAATAGGCCTATTGACGCCAGTGTTACAAAAATGGGACGCAATGGATTCATGAGGATCTGAAGAGGGATCAGTGGCGTGCTGTTGTAAACTCCACAATGAATCTTGTAGCATCTTGTGACAGTGTACAACAGTATTGTTAAAATAATAATAATATAGATTCACTAACGAATTACACTTTTCAATGAGGTTATTTATTATAGAGATGATATGTTTCAGCTAATCGCCATTACCAGATATAACATATATATAGCTGGCAAAATTTACAGGCAACATATCTTAAAACAAAGAAAAGATAATAGGCAAAATACAAAACTGATAAAAATGATATAAATTACTAAATGTAAAATATTGCATATAAAATGATTAAAGCACGTGTCAATGAGTAATAACTGAGTACATAATAAATACAAATATTGTATGTTGAAGGGATAAACTACGTGTTAATCAGTACTAACTGTGTGAAAGTCATAAACTTACAACATGCAAAGGCATGACTTCGGTAGGCAATTAAACATGAAAATCTTCACAATTAATGCTGACAACGAACACCACAGAAACAAAAATACTATCATAGATTTTGTTCTTGATGCTTTTATAAAGACTGGTGTATTACAGGAAACCTGACTCTTTCTTTCGCCTTGAATTTTTTCAATGGCGAAGAGATAAATTATTTGTGACAACACACCACAGTCCCTTCTTACAAAATACATGAATAAAAACGTCAGAGACGAATATAATTAGTTTACATTTTCATGTCTGTCTTGTCTCGTACACGTGGATCAGGTTTCTTACTTTACGTGTACATTATTTATTTGATTTAAAATAACTCAAATTTCCTTTGTTTCTTTTACATAAGCATGAATATTAGAGTCTCGTTACAAGAGACGACAGTTTTTTTTTCTTTTAACACTAAAACTGTTACATAAATAATTCTGAATGCGTAATGATGTATTTATGAAAGAAAGAAGGAAAAGCAATTACAGAAGTTAGTAGCGGGTTTTACATTTAGTATCGAAACAGACAGAACCTCTAATGAAAACTGCATGTTCTCTCACTTTTCTGTGTTAGCAGAAAGTACTTTAGTTCATTCTTTCAGCAAGATTTAATAATAAACCTTAAAGAAGCAGTGCGATTGGTGACCTTGAAATTTGAGTGCATTAATGTCAATTCCTACAATTAAGCAAGATCCTGATTTATTTTCACTAACTTCCTACCCATGTACGTATATGTCGTTGAGATACTTTCAAGTATTTTCTTCACATCTGCTCGATCTTAAAAGTGCTGGCCTCTCAAACTGAATTCCCACCAAAATGATTTACGCATTTTTGTACCCCGTCTGATCTCCAGCATTACACCATTTTATGATTAATTTCACTGGCTGTCTTATTCAAAAACGCAATATGACATCGAAAATGGCCCTTCACAAAAATAAATTATATATGTCAAATATATCAGTAACATACAATTCCACAAAAGTGTAAGAAAGGGCTCTTAAATGTGAGGATGATCTGATGTTCGGAGCTGGATGGAGGTGACTCAGAATCGCATGTAATGGCGGACGTTGATATTAGAAGGTCCGAAAATGCAAGTTTTAATCCTAGAGTGTTTGTTAATAACATTCTGCCCCTCCTTGCTTCACTTCCTCTTATTTAAATGCAAATTAAAGTGCAGTTACTTTATTTCATCGGCCTCTTTTCCTTTATATAAGCGTTGTGTTGTAATTCCGTTGGTAAAACCACATTTTAATTAAGAAGCAAAGCCAGAATGATGCGCATGTAGATTATGTTGCATGTGAAACACACTTTCACTTTTCAGAAGCTAAAACAGAACGTCTTTAATTTCTTTTTATAGAAGCAAAGGAACTGACTTAAACAGGGACCAACTGAACGCTGACTGAACTCAATAGATGAACTGATTCCTGAAGATCTGCAGTGCGTAGGAATGCTGTAGCCCGTATATATTTGTTGCGTCTCTGTTCAGATGTTATTTTCGGATCCTGTCCAGTCGACGAGAATAACAACCAGTTCAGATTGCTCCGCATCTGTCTTCTACTAGGTCTAATTCAATCGGTCCATGATTCTTGAATTCAGGTTTAATCCAACCAGTGAATCAGCAATTCTTAGAGATATTCAAAAGTTTCTGTTTCGTGATTAAAATTTCTAATTAAGAGTCCATACCACTTCCGATTTTCGAATTTTGTTTTAGGTACCTGTATTTCAACTGGACGGTCCCTTACTTTTCATCTATTATAGGACCACTCGCATTGTATGATGGATTTCCGTTTATTAGAGAGTATGTACGAAGCTGATTTATGAAAAATAACCTTTCAAGAAAAATGCCTTCAACTCTCCAATGAATTAACAAAAAACCGTTGTATTTTTTTTACCGCACGGGTAATTAATTCCGTAAAATATAGAATAACAATTTATGAACAAAATTAACTGCGGCAGACATATGTTTGAGTTACCCAGACTCTGAGTTGGTTGTGCAGGACATCGTGCATTTTTTTGTTCTTTTACTGACTTATATATTTATTTTTTTTAATATAAGATGCCAATAGTACTAGTAATATTCTCAAATCTTCAATTAAACATTACAATTTTTACTAGCTATAGACTGTTAGATACGTTTGGCCAAAAGGTTCCAAGGCTTTCGGCTTAAATAGCATAATAAAAACGAGATCCAATGACTGGCTATTGGATGGAGGATCGGCGTGTGATATCCGACAAGACCAAGGATTTTGCTTTTCGTCATTTGTTCAGCCGCATGTGCGGTAGATAAGCAACCGGAAAGCAAACTGGCCGTTAAATAAATCATTCTGTCTTAGCCAGTGCGGGGGTGATTCTCTGAGTAGGGCGACGGCAGCTTCCTTCCAAACTCTTACCTCTTCACCAGTCATGACTACACTCTCATGTCATGAGAGGTGAGTTGCTTGCAGCAGTGGAGGTGGAGCCTTCCGATTCCTCAGAAAAGCTGGCAATTTTACACCATATAAAATAATCGCGGGCCTCTTGCTGTGAAAATCAGTCATGGATTCCAGGGCAGTCCGTGTAGGATCTGTCGTGGACATAGTCGCAGTGGGTGACATTTTTATCCAGGTACTTAATATTCTTCTGTCACTAAAAGTCCACCATCTCTCCGTGACAATATTTCACTCACCTTCCATATATATTTTTTCTTTGCAACTGGCAGTGTCTTTAGAGAAAGCACTTCTCTGTGTGTGTGTCATTCTGACACAGAATCACATTCCCAGATCGCATGACGCTACCCAGCATTAACTGTTAAAACAACGTCCTTAAAACCCGAAGACTCAATCATCCCCTTATGTAGCTTATTCTCTTTATGTTAGCATGGCTGTGTTCTAACGACTGTCGTTACAAGGTCGTTATTGATTTTATTAACAGAACTTCCACAGTGAAGACAGTATATGTTGCGCTAGTCTGCTATGTTTGACACTGCAGTCTGCCTCTTCCGTTTCCTGCCCACGTGGAGCCAAATCAACAATGAATTATTTAGATTAGTAGAAATATTTCCAATCATTCTGTATTCAGGTTTTTGTAATAAGAAGATTAATAGCAGTCAGTCATTTCATGCATAATTAGTAGGCCAGCTCCAATTCATAGCCAACATTTTTTGTTCAGTTTTATCAACTTTTCACAATATCTGTGATTTAAAGAATGCGATTGGCAACAACCAGCCTCACTGGCTAGGTACGAAATGTAGCCTAATTAAGTTGATACAATTTAAAGGGAAAAGAAACGTAATATTTGTGGTAGTATTTCATTTGAAGTGTCTGATTATAGATGGGGATAACGTAACGCGTAAGTAGGCTTCAGAATGGGATGAAGAAAACATAACCTTCAGAAAATGTCTTACAGCAAGACAAATATCTCACGTGTAAGCGCTTGTTCATTCTTCAGCAAGTTAAACTTTGAAGAATGTGTTTCATCTAAGTAATATATTAAATTTTGTTTCGTAACTCACAGTAAATACGTCGCTTCTTCATTTACAAAACCGTTCGATAATGATGGTAGAGAATAGTCACTGCTGTTTGAAGAATCATAAGAAATTTGTAAAAAAGTCTTAGAGCAAAATAAAAATATTTTGTAAAATCAAATCAGGTAGAATATATTGGCCTTGTAACCACTGTACTTTAAAGGGTTAAGCAGGGTATCATGGTGGTATGAACACCGCCATACATCGGCCTTAATCCAAGCCAGAACAGGCATTCTTCAACTTTTCGCGGTTTAACTCACTTTCATTAGGGTACGTCCCAATGCTCTTTATTTTCGTTCTTTGAAATAATTCTACCCCAGAAAATGCAACCTGAGTAATTAACAGCATAATAAAATAACCTAATAAGTAGCAGAACTGGTTGCATTTAAGAGTTCTAATTTTAAGTGTCTACTTAACTGTTAATGTGCCACTGACGTCAGGAGAGAAGTGTGACTGAGTTGCACAAGACTATGTGATAAATATATTTATTGATTAAAGCGCAACAAGAAGTTTTGCCTAAATATTATTTCAGTTAACTGCTCCTACACAGCACGAGTTTTCAGCCGTGCTCCCAGGTGCCTAAAGGAAGAGCTTGGAGTTTCCAGGTTTTCCTCAAATACATTCCTTAGTGACGAATCTTAATTTTTTGTTTTCTTTGAGTATATTGCCTAGTGTTGTATTCTTATGGTCGATCCCCGTGGCCGCGCGGTCTAAGGCGTGGGTCTGCTTACCCTCGCTTGCTGGAATTGCGGGTTCGAATCCCGCCGGAAACATGAATTCTACTGTGTTTTGTGTTGTGAGTTAAAGGTATCTGCAACGTTTCGACCCTAATCCGGAAGAGCCGTACCGAATGTGGCGTGTCTGTGTGTAACCTTGAAACCTCAACCATGAGGCGGGCTATCTACCATTAAAAAAAGTTCCGAAAAAAATAGAAGTTTTTTTATTATGTGATATATTTCTTTGGAATTGTTCCTGACAAACGGCAGGCACGCGGTGACAAAATTTGTTGGGGCACTGCTCTTAAAGCCGCAAGGTTGAGGGTTAGATTCCCAATTGTGTTATTGAACTTTTTCATTGACATAATCCTTCCGGCTGCACTATAGCCCTAGGGTCGTCGACTAAGCTTCTAACAGAAATGAGTACCAGGAATATTTCTTGGGGGATAAAGGTGGTCGAGGCGTATGGCCGACAAACGTACCTCCTTCATGTATCAACTGTCCTTAAATCTGACAACCTCGGCCTCCCGGAACCCTCAGAGCTTGTCCGGGCAGGTCCAGGGATTGCCTTACCTGCACTAACAAACAGTGGGGCAATGCTAACGGTAATGTTTCAGAGTGAGAAGTGAATAAAATTCTTTAAATTATGACCTAAAAGTTTCATTTAAACTAAAGAATGAAATTCGATTACAAGACTTTGCATTGTGTTCGATTACAATTTAATTTGATTTCAGACAAACATTTAGATATGAATGTATACATTTTTTTAGATTCAGAATCACCAAACATTCATTCACACAGAAAGAACTCCGCTACAAACAGTCTTAAAAACATTATTATACAATATAATTATGCAGCTAGGATCAGATTTTATCAAAGGAAGGTGCTGTATAAATATATTTAAAATGACAATGGAAATTGTGAGAATACTCATTTGAACCAAAGCTACGATCCAAAGGAACTCGAAATTGCGAGTTCTCGTACTGCGTCAGATGAAGGTCTTCGCGAATACTTCCACAGTTTCAGCAATTCTTGTTCTGTGTGTTTTCTCCCTCTAACGAAACCCCGTTCTATGTGCATACGAATAGGTATTTATTTGACGTAGAATGTGTTGTGCAGTTACCGACTAAGACTTTGTAGTGTGACTCGCCTAAGTAAGAGTCTCTCACCCATTCAGCTGAGCGTGACAACAAAACGGTTTTTAATTAGAAGACGAGGAACATAATGCAGCAACCCGCTGTAGTATCTAATCTATTCTACCAAACGCGGTACATCCTAGGTCATCCTATTTCATCGTCAGAAATAATAATAACTTTACTTAAGCAGGAAAATTTATCATACAAATTGACATATGAAAATTGCTTGGTATTTGCTCCCCCCAAAATTATTGGTTCATGTCCACTCAAACTTTGTAATTGTGCAGTGTTCATAAATGTTCAAACGTGGAGTATACGCAGACACGCAAAGGGTAAATATCATGCGTGATTTAATGCAGTAACTTACATTTATAATAAATCATTCCAGCAGAATTCACTGTGTTATATACAATAAATATATCTGCGTATATACAAAAATATCCCATAGGAATTACACATCAATCTTACGACTTACCCGTATGCGAATATAAAGCCAATTTTCCGTATCGATGTCCCATACATAGTTATGTTCTTAACACGGTCTCTTTAACGCATTGCTCAATCTCTAATGGAAAATGTAACATTCTTTCTTGTAACAGTTCCCGTTAGAGCTTCGCGCCAGGGATATGTGAATTTTGTTTACAGACCATGTCCATCCACGGACTTTTAATTAGCTCATCTTCCACAGTCAAAGTCAACACCAGGCTGATGTGAACAAGGTAGGAATTGTATGTACAACTTAACACTGAAGCGATTAGTGATGTTTCCATTTTGGACACTTCTCAAATAACCATACTACTGAATCCATGGGCGTCACAAATTTGTTGTTAAGATTTTTTACTAATATTATAGAACGTTATAATTACGGGGGTAAATTATATTCCTTTAAATACTTACTACATGGACATGTTGATTTTTGTTTTCGTTAAATTTATCGTTCACGAATGTCCTCAAATTTTCAGCCCAACGGAAATTTTTTTAGCTTCTGACACACAAAACATTATATTCTGCAATTCGTAAGTACTTAATCTATACACCAAATTTATAACAGAATTTAAACACTGTTTGCATGTTTTCATTTTTCTTAATTGTGTATAATATACGTTGCAGTAAAATAACGATAACTCCACAAGGAAGTGACCTCACCACAAGAAGTCTTCCTGACTGATGGCTACGTAACATAGAAACAAGTTTCAATCTACAGTATGCGGTGAGATATTATTACGTAATTATAATCAATAATATAACAATTATTAAATATTATAACTACGTATTTTTTCCTTAATTGACCGTCATGCAAAAAGCATATTGATTTGAAAGTTTAATGCGCTAGAGAGCAATCAGTATTAATTAGTACACGTTTGTTTAATTATTCTTAATTACGCTGCATATAAGTCGAGTCTGCTTTGCACCATATTTTGTTCGATGCTGTATGGCCTGTCTGGATGGCGTAGTTACTTCGTAAAGGACAAGTTTTTCCTAAACAAAGTGTTTGAAATTAAATATGTGTTTTGATTTTCTATAGAGATATGATCTAAAACTTTTTTTATTTAAGGCGAATTCAGAGACATATTATCATAAACGTACTTACTTCGTCATATACAATGCCTGACATTTTGTTCTTCAGTTTTAGCAGAACTTGAATTTTCTGTATTGATTTGAATTACACGTCCTAATATAACTGTACACAAGTCCCTGCAGTGGGAGTCGAGTTGCCCCACGTGGATGGACGGACAGTCAGACAGGCAGACAGACCTGACGAAGCTACCTAACAGTCTCTTTTCGCAACTTTGCAAACGCGCCCATTAACAACCAGCTCTTTCAGTGCTTATTGTGTGGATTGCAATTCCTAGTAGGAACCGTTCAGAATTCCGGAATTTGGAAAGCCATTATTTGTAATGTATCCAGTTTGTTTGTTAGTATTCAAAACAATGTATAGTGAGTTTAATATAACATCGTTGTAGGTTACATAATTCGTAAGTTTTCATTAACCATTTACAACAATGTCATCTTTGTAACACCTTCTCTAAGATTATTTAGTTAGTTCTACATCTTTGTGAATTTATGAGTTCCTTTTATGTTCAGAATCAGGATACACCACTTTCTGGACTCTCTAACAGCTAATATTATCCCGAAATTTATTTAACCTTTTAAAGCCTACAGGTTACATGATGGACCAACAGGTTTAACTTTCAAGAATTGTACGTTCTGCCCACACTCTATTTATGTGTTTTGTACGTATCTCAGAACAAACGGCGATTTCTGACCCATATAACATAAACTGGTTCGTTTTTATAACCGAGATGAAAAGTGTTTACTGCGCGGTACGAACTGGGTCTTTAAATAAAGCAGACTGCGCTTCGTCTTTAAAGGGTTAAATATTCTTATTGTTCAATCAATTAGCATGTTCAATCACTTTCATATAAACCAGTCAGATAACGGTGCATAGCAGAAAAATAAATAACTCTGTCTGCTGGGATCAATACAAAATACATAAATACGCTCTCAGAGCAGACAGTAGAAATTTTGTATGTTAAACCTGTCAGCACACATTAGTAACCAGGTGGCTTTAAAGGGTTAGGGAACATTATTTTATTTTCCTAATGGCAGATACAGTGACTGTTTATCATTGACCTATGCGACCAATGAAAGTAAAGCGTTAAAATTACAGTATACATAATAAAAACATTCTAAATAATTATGAAAGTCCTAATGATAATAAGTAGTCACAAAAATAGTACTATTAAAAAAACAAAGTAAATTTTCCATCACTTTTGTCCTGGCCTTCCAGAGAACATTTAGTGTTTGGCTTTTAATGGAAATTCGGTGTTTTTCTGTAAATAAGAGATTGAATTTTTAAATATTAATCTTACTTAAATAAACTTCATACAACAAGGCATCTTAGCATTTACAATGTACTGAAAATTTAGCTGCTGGTAATAGCTATATGAATATGTGCTATGTCTAAATTAAGAATTAAAAATAAAACATAATTTCATTTAATCTTTTGGTGCCGGAATTACTTTTTTAATTTTAGCACACTCTGTATATAAAGTGTGAATAATACAGGAACCAAATACGTTAGAAATATGAAACGAACTACATTTTGAAGAGAAAAAATAGAGAGTATATACCATGTTTAAAATATTCAGTACCTATATTTGTTGAATAAATATATAAAATGAAACTTTAGAGGTTAGCGGCGCGGTACGACCACTATAGTTGACATTAGGCGTCAAAAGGTTAATGCTAGCAGACAATCGGCGGTATTATTAATTACACAATTAAGCCTCTATCAAAGCAATACTGACTGTACACTTCAGTAGATTTACTTACATCTGGCTGCCAAGAGATCGATTTGTATCACTGTCACAGTGTATTTCATACTTCGGCTTAATTATTTTGATAACTTTTGACGACAATTAATCCCCACCGAAAATGAATGCTTCAAAAATTTAACTTTAACACATGCATATATTTTAAGGTCACGGTTCCATGCATCATAATTCACTGTTAATAAGAATCCAACTAGAAGCAACTGTATGCATATATTTATTTACTGCAAAGTCACACTACATGTTTCGGGTGTCACAGCACCTATCATCAGGAGTACAAAAACTGTAACCGCAGCCTCCGTTACAGGTCATAATATCGGTACAGCTACTTCACGATCAGGCCACGTTGGAGGGAAGTAGCTGTACCAGTATTATGACCTGTACCGGTGGTTGCGGTTACAGTTTTTAGTACCCCTGATGATGGGTGCTGTGACACTCGAAGCATGTAGAGTGACTTTGCAGTAAATAAATATTTGCATACTGTTGCATCTAGTTGGATTCTGATTAACAGTGGATATACATACATGTATACTATATAGATATATACCTTACTATATGCACAATATGTGTAGTGTACAGATATGTTGTATGCGTCAAACTTTTGTTGATAAGATTCTTATTTTTGGCCTTAGAGTAGGCTATATATATATGTTCATCTTTGTAGTGTAAGAAGTTAGTGGTTCAGATTATACGTACTTGCATACAGAATGCGATAGTACTTAGTTACAGTTATAAAGACTGGGAGATGCATAATTCACTCCTATCGCAACTTGAACATGTCAACATTCGTGTTTGTTTTAAAATATAACGGTTTTTAGGAAGCAGCCGTCATAAAAACTGGCTCCAATGAGCTCTTGAAATACGGTAATGTTCCAATTTGACGTTCAGAGTACCGTGCATCGTGATAAATTCTTATAATGAAAGCCAACGAGAACTAATATTTCTCAGAATTATTTGATAAGGTACTCTACGTGTTTCGGACAGTTTCACTGTCCATCATCAGGAGTATCTCAACACTGTATGCACGCAATAGGTATTTGTCATGCTAGATCTGTTGGCTGTCTGCTAGCGAGGTCAGGATGAAACTGACCACGCTAACAGACAGTCAACAGAACTAGCATGACAAATACATATTGCGTGTATACAGTGTTGAGATCCTCCTGATGATGACAGTGGACCTATCCGAAACGTGTAGAGTACTTTATCAAATAAATCTGAGAAATAGTGCATCTCGTTGGCTTTCATTAATAAGAATACAGTAATGTTTCTTAACCCCAAAAATCATAGTAGTTTTTATGAAAACTGCGCAAACTTAGTGGTCATTATTTCGCACAGTGTTCGTATATTTTACTGTTACTATTTTCCGTATAAACAGCAGTTATTTCCTAACGTCGCCATACGCGGTCAGTGCGATGGCTATGCAGCGGGACAAATGTGACGTACTGTCTGAAATTGTGTATGTCATTCAGATGCAGTTCCTATGTACTGCAGCCCCAGAAGGTAAATGTAAAACAGTCCTGTCACCGTCCTGGAGTGGCCCAGAGGGTTCCAGTAAGTTAAGTTTCCCAGATTTCATGACAACGGCACAGGATGGTGGTAAGGTTGTCAGCCTTATGCACCGGCCGCCTTTACAACCAGGAAATGCTCCTGGTACTCATTTCTGTCAGAGACTGAGTCGATCCCAGGGCCATAGTGCGATCGGAGGGATTCTATGTCAATGAAAAAT
>Ga0123353_10002138_pt1 | contig 24443 bp, 17 predicted proteins | sample TergutLab28metaG_3_FD_92763 | JGI IMG/M metagenome (GOLD analysis project Ga0123353, IMG submission 92763) | Labiotermes labralis P3 segment gut microbial communities from Petit-Saut dam, French Guiana - Lab288 P3 | ecosystem: Host-associated > Arthropoda: Insects > Digestive system > Gut ... | reverse complement strand
TTGTAGTTTGGGTAGGCGGACTTTCTTTCACCTCCGGGCGGCTTGCCTGAAAATGGGCCGCCAGAACCACTCCAGTGACCGCGAGGATGACAATCGCGGCTATTACGGAAACAAGGACTTTCGGGTTTTTCAACAGCTGTTTTAGTTTCATGGTGACAACGCTCCTTTATATGATGTTTTAGCCTTCTCCAGTATATAGAAGCGCGGAGGCAAAATCTACCCCAAATAGGTTACAATTCGGTTACAGCCCGGTTACAAAAAGAGCCCCGAAAGGCCCAAAAAGTTACAATTTGTAACTTTTTGGCCGAATGGTTACAAAAAGTACACGGAAATCCGCAAAACATAAAGTTTTTGTAATGAAACATAAAGTTTGTCTATAGAGGCTTGCCGGGGACGGCCGGAACTGCTATAATAAAACTGGATGTATTTTGATACATCTGTACACGATTCAAAAAAACGGACGATTAAGAGGGAAACATGAAAGAATTATATTTGGGCAACGAGGCGGTGGCCCGCGGCCTCTACGAGGCGGGCTGCCGGGTGGTTTCCAGCTACCCGGGCACGCCCAGCACGGAAATCACGGAATATGCGGCGGAATACGACGCGCTCTACTGCGAATGGGCGCCGAACGAAAAGGTCGCGCTGGAAACGGCTCTGGGCGCCGCCATCGCCGGAGCCCGCGCCTTCAGCGGCATGAAGCACGTCGGCCTGAACGTGGCGGCAGACCCCCTGTTCACAGCCTCCTACACGGGGACCAACGCGGGGATAGTCGTCGCCGTGGCGGACGACCCCGGCATGCACTCCTCCCAGAACGAGCAGGACTCCCGCCACTACGCCCTGGCCTCCAAGACGATGATGCTGGAGCCCGCGGATTCCGCGGAGTGCCTAGAATTTACAAAACTGGCATTCGCGCTCTCCGAGCGCTTTGACACGCCGGTGCTTCTCCGGCTTTCCACGCGGATTTCCCACTCCCGCAGCCTGGCGGAGCCCGCGCCGCGCGAGGACATCGCGCTGAAGCCCTATGAGAAAAACATGCCGAAATACGTGATGATGCCCGCCACGGCGAAGGGCCGGCACGTGCTGGTGGAGCAGCGTGTCCTCGCGCAGACCGCTTGGAACGAGGAGGAGGCCTTCGCGCTCGGCGTCAATCGGATAGAATATTACGACAAAAAAATCGGCGTTATCACTTCCGGCATCAGCTACCAATATGCCAAAGAAGCTTTGGGCGAAGGGGCATCTTATTTAAAACTCGGCTGCGTCTACCCCCTGCCGGTGGAGGCCATCCGCCGCTTTGCCGCGGTGTGCGGGACCGTCTATGTGGTGGAGGAGCTGGACGACTACATCGAGAGCCACTGCAAAAAGCAGGGCATCTCCGTCATTGGAAAAGAAGTCTTCCCGCTGCTGGGCGAATTCTCCCAGCGTCTCGTAAAAGAAGTCGTTTTGGGCGAAGCGGCACAGGGGCCGGAATCCGGCCTGGAGCTGCCCGCGAGACCTCCCGTGCTCTGCGCGGGCTGCCCGCACCGGAGCCTGTTCTACGCCTTGAAAAAATTGAAGGTCGCCGTCAGCGGGGACATCGGCTGCTACACCCTCGGGGCCCTGGCGCCTTTGAATACGATGGACACCTGCATCTGCATGGGGGCCGCCGTCTCCGCCCTGCACGGCAGGAACAAGGCGGACGAGAGTTTCGCCGGGAAGAGTGTCGCCGTCATAGGCGACTCCACCTTCATCCACTCCGGCGTGACGGGCCTGATCAACATCGCCTATAACCGCAGCAATTCTGTGGTCATTATCCTGGACAACAGCATCACCGGTATGACCGGCCACCAGGAAAATCCCACCACGGGCCGGACCATCAAGGGGGATCCCGCCACGGCCGTGAGCCTGGAGGACCTCTCCCGGGCGGTGGGCATCCGCCATGTAACGGTGGTGGATCCCAACGATTTGGCGGCGACGGAACAGGCCGTCGCGGCGGCACTCGCGGCGGAGGAACCCGCGGTCATCATCTCCCGCCGCCCCTGCGCGCTGCTGAAACACGTAAAGCACAAGCCCTCTTTGCACATTGGCAAAGAAAACTGCACCGGCTGCAAGATGTGTATGCGCATCGGCTGCCCGGCCATCTCCCTGCGGGAGGGCAAGGCGGAAATCGACGCCACCCAATGCGTGGGCTGCGGCGTCTGCACGCAGCTCTGCAAATTTGACGCGATTCAGGAATAAATCCCGTAGGGGCGATTCACGAATCGCCCTCAGAACGGCACATTTAGGGCGATTCGTGAATCGCCCCTACAGAATCGAGAGGAAATATTTATGTCAGTTATTAGCATCATGATTGTCGGCGTCGGGGGGCAGGGCAGCCTGCTGGCCTCCCGTATTTTGGGCGCAGCGCTGCAGGGCCAGGGGCACGACGTCAAAATCTCCGAGGTGCACGGCATGAGCCAACGCGGCGGTTCCGTGGTCACCTATGTGAAATACGGCGAAGCGGTGGCTTCCCCCATCGTGGAACAGGGCGAAGCGGATTGGATTCTGGCCTTCGAGCTGCTGGAGGCCGCGCGCTGGCTCCCGTTTCTGAAGCCGGGAGGCTGCATGATCGTCAACACCCAGAAAATTGACCCCATGCCCGTTATCACGGGCGCGGCGGGCTACCCGGAGGGCGTAGTCGAAGCGCTGCGGAACGCGGGCGCTCCCGTTACCGCGCTGGACGCGCTGGCCCTGGCCCAGGAGGCCGGTTCGCCCAAGGCGGTGAATGTGGTGCTGCTGGGCACGCTGGCCAGCCGGATGCAGCTGCCCCTCGCAGTGTGGCAGGAGGCTATCCGCAAAACGGTGCCCGAAAAATTCCTGGCGATGAATACAAAGGCCTTTGATTTGGGGTACCATGCTCCGGCAATGTGACAGGCAGACCCTGTACCGTTGTGGGTTTTGTGTAATAAGAAGCACGCGAGGAGGTATGATATATGGACAGAAGCGGTGTTCTGAACAGGCTGCACCGGGCTGTTCTGGGTTTTCCCGCCGCCGGGAACCGGAGCGACCGAACCAGAACACAGAAAGGATGCTGATTATGAACAATCAACAATATTTCAATCCGGAAATTGAGACCGCCTCGCGGGAATATCTCCATGCTCTGCAGAGCGCGCGGCTCATCAAAATGGTCTATAACGGCTACAACAATGTCCCTTTTTATAAGGAGAAGTTCGAGATGCTGGGCATTTCGCCGCGGGACATCAAGTCCATCGACGACATCGTGAAATTGCCCTTTACGGCCAAGCAGGATTTGCGGGACAACTACCCCTACGGCCTGTTCGCCGTGCCGAAGGAGAAACTGGTGCGCATCCACGCCTCCTCGGGCACCACGGGCAAGCAGACGGTCGTGGGCTACACCCAGAAGGACATCGACCTCTGGTCCGAATGCGCGGCGCGGGCCATCGCGGCCGCGGGCGGCACAAAATCGGACTACGTTCACGTCTCCTACGGCTACGGCCTGTTCACCGGCGGCTTGGGTCTGCACTACGGCGCGGAAAAGCTGGGCGCGACGGTCATTCCCGTCTCCTCCGGCAACACGGCGCGCCAAGTACAGATTTTACAGGATTTCGGCTCGGACATTCTGTGCTGCACACCCTCCTACGCCATGTTCATCGGGGAGACCGTGCGGGAGATGGGTTTGGACCCAGCCGCGCTGCCTGTCCGCGCGGGCATCTTCGGCGCGGAGGCCTGGAGCGAAAACATGCGCCGCGAAATCGAGAAGTCGCTGGCCCTCAAAGCCTACGACATTTACGGCATCTCGGAGATTGCCGGGCCCGGCGTCTCCTACGAGTGCTGCGAACAGAGCGGCCTGCACATCTGCGAGGACTTCTTCTACCCGGAAATCATCGACCCGGATACAGAGGAGCCTCTGCCCGACGGCAGCTACGGCGAGCTGGTGTTCAGCTGTATCGGCAAGGAGGCGCTGCCTCTGCTGCGCTACCGCACCCGGGACATCAGCTGCCTGACGCGAGAGCCCTGTGCCTGCGGCCGGACGCTGGTCAAGATGCAAAAGCCCAAGGGACGCACGGACGACATGCTGATTATCCGCGGGGTCAATGTGTTCCCCTCCCAGGTGGAGCACGTCCTCCTCTCCCTGGGACTGGAGCCGAACTACCAGATCCTCGTCGGCCGCGCGAACAACCTGGACACCATGACGGTCTGCGTGGAGATGTCCGAACACATGCTCTCGGACGCCGTGCGTAAGCTGGAGGCGGAGGAACAACGCATCCGCAACGCGCTGCAGTCCGTTCTGGGCATCGCCGCGAAGGTGCGGCTGGTGGAACCCCGGTCTTTGCCGCGCTCTGAAGGCAAGGCTGTCCGGGTGATTGACAACCGAAATCTGTAGGGGCGGACGACCCTGTCCGCCCGCGTCCCCAAAGAATTGTTCTCGGGCGCACGATGTGCGCCCCTACATCCCGGTAAGGAGGCAGACATCATGGAAATCCGTCAAATTTCAATTTTTGTAGAAAACCGGCCCGGCCGGCTGGCCGATATCACCGCAGTGCTCGCAGAAAACGGCATCGACATCCGCGCGCTTTCCATCGCGGACACCACGGATTACGGCATTTTGCGGCTCATCGTCAGCGACCCGGAGGCGGCGATTCGCGTCCTGAAGGCGGCGGATCTGGCCGTCTCCGCCACGCAGGTACTGGGCATCGGCATCCCGGACGTGCCCGGCGGCTTCGCCAAGGCCCTCCGTATCCTGGCGGACGCGGGCGTCAGCGTGGAATACGCCTACGCCTTTGTGAGCCCCAGGGCCGGAAGTGCCTATGTGATCCTCCGCGTGGAGGACAACGGGAAAGCCGCGCAGGCGCTGACGGAACAGGGCATTGCGGTCCTATCTCAAAAGGATATTTTCTGAAAGCGGACAGGTAAAGGCGGTCACGTTATGGACAGCGCGCAAATAGAAAAATTGGAAGCCCTTGTCTTCGAATGCGACGGCGATTACGCGCTGACGCACTGCAGGCGCATGTGGAAACTGATTGAAATGATTTCCCAGGGCATGGACTATGACAGGGACGTGCTGCTTTTTTGCGCCTACGCCCATGATTTCGGGCACTCCCCGCCCTATGCCAAAGAAGGGGTCGGGCACGCGCAGCGTTCGGGGGAGGTCGCCGAGACCATCGCGGCCGATTACGGATTTGACGCGGAGCAGCAGGCGCTCATCCGGGAGGCCATTGCGCTGCACCACAAGGAGACGCCCGGGGAAAGCAGTGAGGCCATTCTGCTGCGGGACGCGGAGTTCCTGGATTCCCTGGGCTGCATCGGCATCGCCCGGGACATCACCAAGAACCATAAAAATTTAAAGAGAGCACTGCAGTCGATTTTATGGCGCAAGGACCGCCTGCCCGGCATGCTGGTGTTGGAGAGCTCCAAGCGCATCGCGAAACAGCGGGTCTTGGAAATGGATGGGTTTTTGTCTGATTTTATCCTGGAGAGTTTTGGGTATTGCTAAAATCGCAGACGGCACAAAAGCCGCCCCTACAGCTACATGGTGTAAGGACGGCTTTTGGTCGTTTATAAATTGTTTTTGAGAGTGCTGATTTATAGTTGACCAACTTAAAGAAGATGATATAATACTCGTATGGCATATGTAAATAGTCCCTAATGTTTCTAAAAAATTTTTTAAATGAATCTCAGAAACTTTACAAATTTACTGCTTGATTCCTGGATTGATTGGTGATAAAATAATTTAGTATGTCTGTACACTATATTTGTATAAAAACAGGAGGTTGCCATGTGGAAGCTGATGCGGAATTTGTCCCGCAACAAGGGTTCCGTAGCCGTTGCGGTTCTGCTGATGTTGACAAATAATGTATTGTCCCTTGTGTTGCCCATGCTCATGCAAAGTATCATCAACGACGGTGTCTCCGGGAAGGACCTCTCCTTCATCTGGAGGCAGGGGCTGCAGATGCTGGCACTCTCCGTGTGCGCCATGTTCGCGGCCCTGGCGGGCAGCTACTTCACCGCCAAAGTCGCCATGGGCTTCGGCCGGGACATCCGGCAGGCCATATTCTATAAGGTGGAGAGCCTCAGCCAATGCGACATCGATAAAATCGGGACGTCCTCCCTGATTACGCGCAGCACGAACGATGCCCGGCAGGTGCAGGACATGGTCATGATGATGCTGCGGATTATGATTAACGCGCCGATTATGCTGGTGGGCGGCACGATTATGGCCCTGCGCACAAACGCGCAGCTCTCCTCCGTGCTGCTGGTGGCCGTTCCCATCATTGCGGGTGTGGCCGTTTTGGTCTCCAAAAAGGTTCTGCCCATGTTCCGCAGGATTCAAAAAATGACGGATAAGCTCAACCAGCTGCTGCGCGAAAAAATCAGCGGCATCCGCGTCATCCGCGCCTTCAACCGCTCCGACTACGAAGACGCGCGTTTCCGGGAATCCAATCTGGATCTGACCGGGCTCGCGCTGCGGGCGCACCGGATTTTGGCGGCGCTGATCCCCTTCGCCACTTTTATGCTCTTTTTCATGATCCTCGGCCTGCTGGCCCTGGCCGCGGGGCAGCTTCAGCTGCTGGACCCGGCTGTGGAGGCCGAACGGCTGAAAATCGTCAATATCGTCGGCGACATGTCGGCCTTCATGGTGTATCTGGTGATGATCATCTTCTCCGTCGTCATGGCGGCGGCCCTGTTCGTCATGCTGCCGCGCGCCGCCGTCTCCGCGAAACGGATCAACGAAGTATTGGAGACGGAGACGGACATCCGGGAGCCGGGTCAGGAGGCAGGAAGCGGGACAAAGGCGGCTTCGCTTCTTACGGGGCATCTGTCCTTTGAAAACGTGACCTTTACTTATCCGGGCGCGGCGGAAGCGACTGTCCGGGATATCTCTTTTGAAGCGGTGACCGGGGGAACGACCGCGATCATCGGCGGGACGGGCTGCGGCAAATCCACCCTGGTCAATTTGATTCCGCGTTTCTACGACGTCAGCGGGGGACGGATTCTGCTGGACGGCACCGATGTCCGGGAGATGCCCACCCACGATCTGCGCCAAAAAATCGGCTTCGTCCCGCAGCAGGCCTTCTTGTTCAGCGGCACCGTTGCCGACAACCTGCGCTTCGGCAAAGAGGACGCCACGGAGGCGGAGCTTTGGGAGGCGCTGCGCATCGCCCAGGCCGCCGAGTTCGTGGAAAAATTGCCGAACGGCCTCTCCGATATGATTTCCCAGAGCGGAAAAAACCTTTCCGGCGGGCAGAAGCAGCGCCTCGCCATCGCGCGGGCCATCATCCGCCGTTCCGAAATCTATGTGTTTGACGACAGTTTTTCCGCCTTGGACTACACCACGGACGCGAAGCTGCGCAAGGCGTTACAGGAAACCCTGGCGGGCGCTACGCTGCTGATTGTCGCGCAGCGCATCGGCACCATCCTACAGGCGGACCGGATCGTTGTGCTGGACGAAGGCGGCATCGTCGGCATCGGCCGCCACAAAGAACTGCTGCAGAGCTGCCCCACATACCGGGAAATTGCCCTGTCTCAGCTTCCGGAGGAGGAGATCAGTTAATACTATGGCCAAGAAACAAAAATCTGTGACAAAAAAAACCGAAAAGACGAAATACAATTGGGCGAAAGAGAAGCGGCGCGACCCCCATGAAAAACCAAAGGACCTGTGGGGCGCCTCACGGCAGTTGCTGCGTTCCCTGCGGCCCTACGCCTGGACTTTGGTCTTTATTTTAGTCGTCAGCGCGGCGGCCTCCGCCCTGAACATTACCGGGCCCATGTTCCTCGGCACCATTGTGGACACGGTCAAGGAACAAGTGGAAAATAAACTGAACGGCCGGGATTTGGACTTTTCCGGCATCCTCCGCATCATGCTGACGCTGATGGTCATTTACGGCGGGGCTTCCATCCTGCAGTTTATCCAGCAGTACACCATGTCGGGCGTGGCGCAGTACTTCGTGCGAGACCTGCGGGAGCAGGTCAACCGGAAACTGAGCAAGCTGCCGCTGAAATATTTTGACTCCGTCTCCAAGGGCGATATTCTCAGCCGCATGATGAACGATATCGACAACATCAGCAACACGGTACAGCACAACCTCGTGCAGATTTTAAGCTCCGTGGTCAGCTTCGCCGGTATGCTCACGCTGATGTTTGTGGTCAGCACGCGCATGACCGGCGCCACCCTCGGTATTTTACCGCCCAGCCTGCTTGTGGTCTGGCTGATTTCCAGGCGTTCCCGTCTGTATTTCCGGCAGCAGTGGAGCCGCATGGGGGAATTGAACGGCCATATCGAGGAGATGTATACCGGCCACCAGCTCGTGAAGGTGTTCAACCACGAGCAGAAGGCCATGGCGGAATTCGACGAAATCAACAGGGAACTGGCGCGGGTCGCCCACAGGGCGCAGTTTATTTCCGGCATGATCGGCCCTATCTTGGGGTTTGTGGGCAATCTCTCCTTTGTCATCATCTGCGTCTACGGCGGTTACCTGGTGCTGGAGGGCCGCATGTCCCTGGGTGATATCATCTCTTTCTTCATGTATACCCGCCTATTGGTGGACCCGGTGGTGAGCCTGGGTAACATCGCGAACAACCTACAGTCCGCCCTGGCCTCCTCGGAGCGGGTCTTTACCCTGATAGAGGAGGAAGAGGAGCCCGCGGACACGCCGGTCTACGAAATCGAGGACGCGACGGGCGAGGTCAGCTTCGAGGATGTCTCCTTCCGCTATGTGGACGAAAAGCCCCTGATCGACGACCTGAATATTCAGGTGAGCCCGGGCAAGCTGATTGCCCTTGTCGGCCCGACAGGCGCGGGAAAAACCACCATCGTCAACCTGCTAATGCGCTTTTACGACATCTGCGCCGGAAAAATTCTGGTGGACGGCCGGAATATCTACGACCTTTCGCGCGGAAATCTGCGGAAAATTTTTGGTATGGTCCTACAGGATACCTGGCTGTTTGAAGGCAGCATCCGGGACAATATCGCCTACGGGAAACAGGGCGCCACGGACGAGGAAATTGAGGCGGCGGCCGAAGCCGCCCGCGTGCGGCACTTCCTGCACGCCATGCCGGAGGGCATGGATACGGTGTTGGAGGAGAACGGGAGCAACATCTCCCAGGGGCAGCGGCAGCTGCTGACGATTGCCCGCGCGCTGCTGGCGGACCCCGCCGTCCTGATTCTGGACGAGGCCACCAGTTCCGTGGACACACGCACGGAGATTTTGATTCAGCAGGCGACCCAGACGCTGATGAAGGGGCGCACCAGCTTTGTCATCGCGCACCGGCTCTCCACCATACGCAACGCCGATATGATCCTGGTCATGGACGAGGGCGGCATTGTGGAAACCGGCACGCACAAAGAACTGCTGGCGGCAAACGGGGTCTACACGCGGATCTACAACAGTCAATTCGGGATTGGGAACTTGGCGTAATTTAGATTTAATACCTGTAGGGGTCGGCGTCCTCGACGACCCGAGATTTTATGTGATTTGCGGGATGTCGAGGACGCCATCCCCTACAACGCAAAAAAGGAAGGTCACACCATTGGAAGAGCTGCACTTGAACACCGGCGACCTGATTGCCATACAGAACGGCACGCCCTGGCACGATACCCTGGGCGAGCCGATCCAGGCCCACGGCGGCGGTATTTTATACGACGAGGCCAGCCTGACCTATTATTGGTACGGCGAGGATTTGACGGAGCCCAACCTGCCCGGCAAAGGCTTTGCCCCCGCCGTCGGCGTGCGCTGTTACAGCTCCCAGGACCTCATGAACTGGCATGACGAGGGCATCGTGCTGCCCGTATTCAACAATCCCCAGCTGGCGGACGGCACAGAGGGCTCGGACGAGCTGCCGCTGTACCTCTCTGAAACCGACGAGGCCTATCAAAACAGCCCGCTGCCCGCCTTTTCCATGACCGTGGCGGACCCCGTTCCGGAGAACGGCAGCCAAAAAGCGCCCGCGGACAGTCTCTGCCGTACCCACAGCCCGGAGCAGATCGCCGAGTTGAACGCGCTGTATGAGAATCTGCCCTATCCCGCCAAGCGGGAAATTTACCTCTGCTTCAACTGGAATCAAGTTTTGGAGCGCCCCCGGGTGATCTACAACGCCGGCACACAGCAGTATGTGATGTGGTGGCGGCAGGACGGCGGCAAGCTCGGCGAAAGCCTGCCCCTGAAGGGCGGCGTCGCGGTCAGTTCCGCGCCCCTCGGGCCCTTCCGCTTTTTGTGGACCGGCCCCCTGCCCAACCGCGGCGACGGTACGCAGGCCCAGGAAAATCAACGGGATTTGAGCCTGTTCCTGGGTGTCGACCAAAAGGCCTATCTGGTCTATGCCACCTCCGAGAGCAAACCGACTGCCATCGTCCTGCAGCTCAACGAAAGTTATACCGCCCCGGCAGCGAACGAAAACGGGGACTGCGCGGAGGGCCTTCACTGGAAGCGCATCCGCTCCGGCCACTGCCGTTCCCCCGTCATTTTCCAGGAAGATGGCATCTACTATATGCTCGCCTCTGGCGATGCCTCCGACGGCGCTTCCGACGCGGATTCCCTGGCCTACTACACTTCCGCCAACGGCATTTTCGGCGACTGGACGGAGCGCGGCACTCCCTTCGAGGAGGCGGACGGCCGCCGCTCGGCACAGAGCCAGTGCGCCTTCGCCCTGCCCTACCGGGACAAAATGGGGCAGCGCGTGCCGGGGAAATATATTCTGCTCTGCGACCGCTGGGACCCGCAAAATCTGGGGGATTCCCGCTATATCTGGCTCCCTTTGAGCCTGAACACCGCCGCCCAGACCCTCCGCCTGCGCTACTACAACCAGTGGACCACCCAGGAACTGCTGGAGCTGGAGGCCTCCCAGGAAGCTGCTCTCTCCATTCCCGTGCCCACCCTCGCCGTGACCGCCTTCGGCGAAAACACCTTCGCCGCCATGGAGGTGGCCGCCATTCCGCCCAAGGCCAAGCCCCTGCAGGAGGACGGAACCGGGGACTCGAAGGCGCTCCGCTTCCTGCCGTTGATTTTGCTGGGCGCGGCGGCCTGTACCGCCGGAATTGTGGTGTTGATAAAGCTGTTTTTGTTGCCATAAATTGTAGAGGCCGGCTTCCATGCCGGCCCACATATTTAAAACTATACTATTTGCGGTCGGGGATGGAACCCCGACCCTACTTATGATACAAGTTCCGCGTCTGGTACTGGGGTTCGCAGGTCAGGTTGAGTCCCAGCTTGCGGTAGGTCTCCTGGTCCACCTGGGGCAGAATTACCGTGGCGTGGGCCTCACAGCCCTTCAGCTGGGACAGACTCTGCACCGCCCGCTTCGCGGCCGGGCTGCTCACCGCGCTCATGGTCAGCGCTATGAGCACCTCGTCGGAGTGCAGGCGCGGATTGCGGTTGCCCAGAATTTCCGTTTTGAGCTCCTGAATCGGCTCGATGACACTGCGGTCGATGAATTTGACCGCCTTCTCCTGGCCGCTGATGGCCTTCACCGCGTTGAGCAGCGCCGCTGCGGAGGCGCCCAGCAAGTCGCTGGTTTTGCCCGTAACGATACCGCCCTCCGGCAGCTCGATGGCCACCGCCGGGGCGCCTGTGTGCCGCGCGCGCTCCACCGCCGCGGCCACGACGCCGCGGTCGTCCACGCTGACGCCGGCCAGGGTCATCAGCCTCTCGATTTTTTCCACGGCCTCCTCCGTGCCGCTGCCGTTCTTCTGGTCGCAGAGGGCGGCGAAGTAGCGGCGGAGAATCTCGTCCCGGGAGGCCCCGTTCACTGTATCTCTATCTATGATGCAGGAGCCCACCATATTCACGCCCATGTCCGTGGGGGAGCGGTAGGGGCTTTTTCCCCCGATGCGCTCGAAGATGGCATTCATCACCGGAAAGGCCTCCACGTCCCGGTTGTAGTTGACCGTGGTTTCGCCGTAGGCCTCCAGGTGGTAGGGGTCAATCATGTTGACGTCCTGGAGGTCGGCGGTCGCCGCCTCATAGGCCAGATTCAGGGGGTCTTTCAGCGGCAGATTCCAGACCGGGAAGGTCTCAAACTTCGCGTAACCGGCCCGGATGCCCCTGGAATGGTCGTGGTACAGTTGGGAGAGGCAGGTGGCCAGCTTGCCGCTGCCCGGGCCAGGCGCGGTAACCACCACCAGCGGGCGCGTGGTCTCGATGTATTCGTTCTGGCCAAGGCCTTGCTCGCTGACGATGCGCTGCAGGTCGTAGGGATAACCCGTTATCGGGTAATGCAGAAATACCCGGATGCCCAGCTGGCGCAGCCTGGCCCGGAAGCTCTCCGCCGCCGGCTGCCCCTGGAATTGGGCGATGACGACGCTGCCGACATAGAGGCCGGTCTCCCGGAAGGCGTCTGTCAGCCTCAGGACGTCGTCGTCGTAGGAGATGCCCAGGTCCCGCCGGATTTTGTTGTTTTCGATGTCCGTCGCGTTGATGACAATGACGATCTCCACGTCTTCTGCGATATGTTTCAGCATGTGCAGCTTGCTGTCCGGCAAAAAACCGGGCAGCACGCGGGCGGCGTGGTAGTCGTCGAACAATTTGCCGCCGAATTCCAGGTACAGCTTGCCGCCGAACTCCTGGATGCGCCTGCTGATCTGCATGGATTGCCACTGGATATAGGCGTCGTTGTCAAAGCCGATTTTCTGCATAGCCCAACTCCTATTTTCTGTATTTGGTGGAAACGGCCTAATAGCGTTGGCTTTTTCAGTAGGGGCAACTGTGGCCGTCCGCATAAAGCGATTTCCCGTAGGGGCGATTCACGAATCGCCCTTGCACAGCGGATGGTTTCATTAGGGCGATTCGTGAATCGCCCCTACGGGATTACCATACCGGGAAAACGGGACGCCCGGGTGTGCGTCCCCTCCCCGTTCCATACAGCATACTCCATAGCTCTCGGAACGCAGAGGACTGCGTCCCCTACAGGCATTGCCGGATCGACCTATCTATTCGTTATTCACTATTACTTATTATTTGTTTTGCAGCCGCTGCATATCCTTCGCGCGGATATCCGTGCGTTTGATTTTTCCGCTGCTGGTTTTCGGAAGCTCGTCCACAAACTCCACAATGCGCGGGTATTTGTAGGGCGCCGTAACTTTTTTCACGTGGTTTTGCAGTTCTTTTATAAGTGCCTCGCTCCCACTGCAGCCCTTGGCCAGCACCACGGTCGCCTTCACCACCGCGCCGCGCAGGGGATCCGGCAGCGCCGTGACCGCGCATTCCAGCACGCTGGGATGCTCCATCAGCGCACTCTCCACCTCAAAGGGCCCGATGCGGTAGCCGGAGCATTTGATGATATCGTCATTGCGGCCGACGAACCAATAGTAGCCCTCCGCGTCGCGCCAGGCGGTGTCACCCGTGCTGTAATGCCCGTGGGCGAAGCTCTTTTTCATCGCCTCCGGGTCCTTCCAGTATTCCCGGAACAGGCCTGTCGGGTGGACATGGGCCGCGTTGCGCACACAGATGGAACCGACGATGCCGTCCTCGCAGGGATTGCCGTCCTCATCCAGGAGGTCGATGTCATAAATCGGCGAAGGTTTGCCCATGGAACCGGGACGGATTTCGTCCCAGGGGAAGTTCGCGAGCAGCACGGAAGATTCCGTCTGGCCAAAACCCTCATAGATGCGCAGGCCGGTCTTTTCCTCGATTTGGCGGAACACCTCGGGGTTCAGCGGCTCGCCGGCCAGGGAGGCGTGTTGGATCCCGCTGAAATCGTAGCCGGAGAGATCTTCCTTCATCAAAAAGCGAAAAATGGTCGCCGTCGCGCAGAATGTGGTGGGTTTCAGGCGGGTCATGGCCTGCAGGAAGTTGTGCGGCACAAACTTTTTGTCGTCGTAGGCGCCGATTGCCGCGCCGCAAATCCACTGGCCGTAGATTTTCCCCCAGGCAAATTTCGCCCAGCCGGAATCCGTCTGTGTCCAATGGACTTTGTTCTCCCGCACACGCTGCCAGAACAAGGCCGTTGTAATCTGGCCCAGCGGAGAGGAGTGGTCGTGCAGCACCATCTTGGGCAGACCCGTAGTGCCCGAGGAGAAATAGATCAGCAGCGGGTCGGTCACCTTTGTGGCGGCCTCCCCCGTGGGGCGGGCAAATTCCGCGGAATAGCCGCCGATTATCCTGCGATAGTCAATCGCGCCCGCTACCGGCTCGTCGCCCACGGTCGCGTAACACTGGACTGTCCCGCAGGCGGGCAAGGCCGCCTTCACATTCTCCACGACCTCGGCATCCGTCACCGTGACCAGCAGCTTCACTTCCGCAATGTTCAGCCGGTATTCCAAATCCTTTTTGGTCAGCTGGAAGGAGGCGGGAATCGCCACCGCGCCGAGCTTGTGCAGCGCCGTCAGCAGGAACCAGACCTCGGGGCGCTGCCGGAGAATCAGCATCACGACATCGCCCTTGCGGATGCCCTGCGCCTGCAGGAAATGAACCGCGCGGTTGCTCTCGGTGCGCAGGTCGCCGAAGCTGTAGCGCCGCAGCTGTTCCTCGTCGTCCGTCCAGACCAGGGCCTGCTTGTCCGGTTCCAGCTCCGCCCAGGCGTCCGCCACGTCAAAACCAAAATTAAAATCCTCCGGCACTTCTATGCGAAAATTTGCCTTCATGTCCTCGTAGGAATCAAATTCGGTACGCGGACAAAAGCGTTGTAAAATCGTACTCATTTTTTATGTTGTCCTTTCTTTTTAGAGGTTTCCCTCCTGAATTACCGTTAAAAAGCGGGTTTCACCGTCAATCGCGGCCTGACCGTGGGCAAGGGAAGCGGAGAAATACACACTGTCCCCCTCGTTGAGGACAAAACTCTGCTTCCCGATGGTAACTCGCATTTTTCCGGAAAGGACAAGGTTAAACTCCTGCCCGCTGTGCGTGACCAGCGCGGCTTCGGCGTCTTTTTTCGAAAGCGTAACGATCATGGGGTCCATCGTGCGGTTCATGAAGTTGAAGGCCAGGTTTTCGTAGTGGTAGCCCGCGTAGCGGTCCACCGCGACCCCGTCCCCTTTGCGCACAACGGTGTAGCTGTTCATGCGCGGCGCGTCTCCGGTCAGCAGAACCGTGACGTCTGTTTCCAGCACCGCCGCGATTTCATAGAGCAAACTGATGGGGATGTCTTTTTCGCCCTCTTCCAGCTGCCGGTACTCCAGGACGTCAATGTCCAGACGCTCTGCGACCTGCTCCGGAGCAATGTCCAGAATTTCGCGCAGTTCCCGGATGCGCCTGGGTATTTGCGTCAGTTCAGTTTTCATGAAGAAGCCTCCCACTCTATACGCGGCTGCGGCTTTGCGCGCGCAACGACATTACAATTGCTTTTATTTTACTGCATTCGGACAGATTTTGCAAGTTTTTTGTAAAACAATATATTGTTTTAGTGTTGAAGAAAGCCCGGCGTCTCCAAAAAGGATACACCGAGCTTTTTGTTTCAGAAATCAGTGAATTGTTATCTTGTCACTTCCGGCCTGGGGAAAACCCATTCCTCTCCGCCAGGAGTTCCGAAGTTCAGCCCAACGGTGCTGTTCCCGTTGGCCGCGTCCAGCGTTACCTTTACCGTATAGTTCCCCTCGGCCATGACGAAGCTGCGCGTGGTGTTCGCCTCGAGCCTCTCTTGGAATACCACGGTACCGGCGGCGTTGGCTATTGTAACCGTCGCGGCGGTCTTGTTCGGCACCGTTGCCGTGAAGGAAACCGTTCCGGCCGGAGTGGAGAAATTATAATTGAAGCTCTCGCCCTGTTTGCCCTTGGGGGAAAACGCGAAAGCTTTGCCCGCCACTGTGCGCTTCTCCGCCGCGACAACGCTGACATTCCGCGTCACGCTGCTGGAGAGGCCCGCACTGTTGGTGACGGTATATTTTACCGCGTACTCCCCTGCCTTGGAGGTGTCCACACTGCTCTCGATGACAGCTTTTGCGGAGAGGTTGCCGTCTACCGTGTCGGTCGCCGTCACGCCCTGCTCCACATAGGCGGAGCCGCCCAGATGCAGAACGAGCTGTTTCGAGCCGACCAGGCTCACCGTGGGCGCCGTCCGGGGTACCGTTGCGCCTTCGAGCACCACCAGACCAAGTCCAAAGGCCGTATTGCCATTTGTCTGGTCAACGGTTGTCGTCATCGTATAGTTTCCCGCCGCGAGCTGAATGGTCTTTGCCGTGTTGCCTGTAAAGGCATTGCTGAACACCTGTGCCCCATAGCTGTCCTTCAGGCTGACCGTCAGAGTCGTCTTGTTGTTGGCCAGGCCGGAGATAGTAATCGTCGCGGTGCCGCTTTTCCCTACGCTGATGCTGTTGTTGAAGCTCGCACCCTGTTTGCCGGAATAGCTGAAGCTATAGGTCTTTTGACCGGGTGGATCCTTCACGGTGACCGGAATGCTTATGCTCTTGCCGCCGTAAGCCGCGGTGATTGTGGCTGTGCCGAGCGCCAGACCTCTGACCGCCAGACCCGATACAGAAGCAACCCCGGTATTGTTGCTGGTCAAAGTCACGCCTGAGGTCACGGGAACCTGGTTGCCGTCCGTATAGACCGCCGTGACGGCTACGGTCTGGCTGCTGCCCTGCTCAATCGTCAGGGAAGCCGGATTCGCGGTGATATAACTCAGTGCCGGTGCGGGCGGAGGCGTAGTCCCGCTCAGTTCCCGCGCCTTTGCGAGCAGTATTCCCATGTCCGCAACGCCGTAGCCGGTCTGCGCGTCCCAGCCGGGGGTACCGATGTCTTTGGCGTAAGTTTTCATAAACTGCATGATTTGCGCGTTTGTGTACTGGGGCAGCATATCCCACACCAACGCGACGATGCCCGCGGCGACCGGCGTAGCGCAGGAGGTGCCTGACCAGGCGCTGTAGCTGCCGCTGGCGTTGGTGGAATACCAGGAACCGCCGGCCATGATATCCAGGCCCGCGCCGCCGTTGGAGTAAGAGGCCCGGGTGGCCGCGGAACCCAGCGCGCCCACGCCGAGTACGTTGTTGTAGGCGCCCGGATAGACCACGGGCGTCAGCACGGAGGAGGAGGACTCATTGCCCGTGGCGGCAAGAATCACGCAGCCCTTGTTGTAGGCGTAATCAACCGCGTTTTTCTTAGTGACGCTGTCCACGCCGCCATAACTGAGGCTAATGATTTTCGCGCCCTTGTCGGCGGCATAGGTGATTGCCCGCGCCATATCCGAGTGGGAGGCCGAACCGCTGGCCAGCTCCGAGATCCGGACAAACATCAGATTGCAGTCCCAGACCACGCCGGCGTTGCCGATTCCGTTGTTGGCAAGGCCGCAGAGCGTCCCAGTGACCAGGGTGCCGTGGCCGCTCAGGTCTGTGATATTGTTGTTTTGGCTGACGGCATTGTATGTAAGCTTCGGAACCGGCAAATCCGGATGCGGATTCAGTCCCGAATCCAGCACGGCAATGGGTGTGCTGCTTTTTGTCGCGATCTCCCAGCCCTGCTCCGCGTTCACCCAGCTCGCGTAACCGGCGCCGTAGGTTCTATAATAGGGGTCCGTGGGGGCAAGCGCCGGCTTCGAAAGAAAATTCGGCTCGGCGTAGTCGACGAACTTGCTGTTCTTGAAGCGGTTGACAACGGCGTTGGGGTTTTTCTCCAAGTCGTCCACCTGAACGACGTAGACGCCGAGGCTTTCCACAAAGCCGACTTTTTTGAGCTTGTTAATCTCATCCTGATACTGTTTCTCCTGACCCGGGAATTCTGAGATATCTTTGAATCGGATCAGGATTTCGTCCAGAACGTAGTCTCCCTGTATCGGATCCGTCTGCGAGGTGACGGACGCCAAAGTTGGGCCCAATACAGAGAAAATCGCGGCGATAGGCACGATCGCCAAGAGGAGCAACGCCAGTAGCGTTTTTTTGGACTTGCCGTGCATAAGATTTGTTCTCCTTTTCACTCTTCATTTGTAAACGCTAGGTTCAGCGTCTAGGGCCTTTCATTTTAATACAATAAATCGCTACCGTAAAGGGAATATGAAAGATTTTATTTTGTGCTATTGAAAAGTTTATTTCAGCGTTATATGCTAAATAAGTTTTTTAGAATTGCTGAATAAATATGCATTATTGCAGGGGGTGTAGGCGTACCCCAAAAAGCCTCTCCCTTCATTTTTCTCTCGCTATTCCAAGCTATATATAGCTTTTTGAGATTTCCTCCTTGTGCCCCAGATTTATTTATACTTATAAAATGTATAAATATAAGGGCAACAAAGCCACCCTCACATCATATAGAATCATTTTCACATAGTCTTACGACATGTAGTCTCCGCTTTCGACTGTCTACAGGAAATTATACATAAATCCCTCCGGTTTCGACATGGTTTTATCCCGATGCCGGCGCGTTGCTTACTTCGTGTTTTCTTTGTGATACCGGATAGTAAAGGCGGTTTGATAAACCTCGCCCTGCCGCGGCAAATAGGGCCTGTGCAGCATCGCGAAACCGGGCAGGTCGCCGCCGACGCCGCGCTGGAACGCGTCCAGCATCAGCGTCCAATAGCCGTCCTCCACCAGCTCGTACAGGTGCTCCGCCCTGTCCAGGGTTTCCGGCGCGTAGGCGCCGTAGTTGAACATGAAGGGCTCCTGGCAAGCCTCCAGGACGATGCCCTCTCCCCGCGTGTTTGTCAGCTCCAACAGGCGGGTGTCCGTCCGCGTGCCGTTCTCCTGAGGCCGCATGTAGCGGTGCTCCAAGGCGGCGGCGGGTAGGACATGGCGCTCTATTTTCGCTCCGGTCTTGCGGTCGCAGTAGTTCTCGTGCGGGCCCCGGCCGTACCAGACCACCTGGTCGAACTCCTTCCGGAGGCCAACCCGCAGGCCGACCTTCAGAATCGGCAGCAGCAGGCCCGCCCCCGTAAATTGCAGCCGGATGTCGCCGTTTGCCCGGAAGTGGTAGCCTAGCGTGACCTCCTTCGCGAAGGGGACACTCCAGCGGACGAACACGCTGAGGCCGTGGTCCTCCTGTTTTACCTGGGTGCTCCGAACCCTCGCCAGCGGCGCCGTGTATTTCCAGAGGTAGAGCAAGTGCATGGACGCCAGGGGCGCGGCGTGGTTGAAATATTCCCGGTCGTTGTCCGTCAGCGCGCGGAAGAAGTTGGGCCGCAGGGGCTTCCCTGGCTCCAGCATCTCCTTGCCGCCGTAAATCAGGGAGCACAGCGCGCCGTCCTCCAGCCGCGCCCGGAAGTCCGCCCCGTTGATCTCCACCGAGTGCTGCCGTTTCCGGTAGACGAGCTTTCCGGGAACCGGAGCCAATACCGCCGGAGAGCGCGGCTGAAGCACGAACTGCTCCCAGGCCTGCTCGTAGCCGGCCTCGGCCCAGGGCGAAGCCTCCTTGGTCACATAGGACACGGTCAGGATGCATTCCCCGGCCGGGAACTTGGCTGTTTCAAGCGGCAGCCGGATCTCCTGTTCACTCAGCGGCGGAATATTTAGATTGTCTATCAGACCCTGTTGGAATACAGTACCCTCCGCGGCAACCGTCCAGAGGACGTTATAGCCCTTGGTGGACTGGAATAAATTCGCGTTTTTCAAAATGACCATGCCGTTTTTCGGATCCTTCGGCAGGATCTTCAAATTGGCGTAGACTTTTTTCACTTCATAATAGGAGGGGTGCGGCACCCGGTCCGCGCCGATGATGCCGTTGGCGCAGAAGTAGTAGCTGCTCCGGCCCTCGTCGAAGTCGCCGCCGTAGAGCCAGCGCTCCTGCCCGTTCTCCGCCCGGCGGATGGCCTGGTCCACATAGTCCCAGATGAAGCCGCCGCACATGTGCTCATAGCGCTCGAAGTCCTCCACGTATTCCTTGAAGTTGCCCAGGCTGTTCTCCATGGCGTGGGCGTATTCGCAGTAGACCACCGGCTTCGTGGCGAAATCCTCCGCGGAAATGGATTTGTTGTCTGCCGCCAGCAGATTGATGATGTTCTCCATCAGGCCCGGCTCGACCTCGCGCTGCTCCCGGAGCATTTTAACCGTGTCGCGCAGGGGGTACATGCGGCTGATGAAGTCCGTCACCTCCATGTTCTGCGCCCCTTCGTAGTGGATGGGCCGCGTGCCGTCCAGCGCCAGAATCGCGCGGCGCTCGTGCATGAAGTTCGGGCCGTCCCCCGCCTCGTTGCCCAAGGACCAGATACACACGCAGGCACGGCTGCGGTCCCGCAGCACCATGCGCTGGGCGCGGTCGACCTGGGCCCCGCGAAAGCTCTCCCAGTCGCCTGGTAACCCCTTGCCGCGCACACCGTGGCTCTCCAGGTCGGCCTCGTCCATCACATAGAAACCAAGCTCGTCGCAGAGCTCATAGAAAAGTTCCGCGTCCGGATAGTGGCTCGTGCGGATGGCGTTGATGTTCGCCCGCTTCATCAGATATAAATCTTCATAGTAGCGCGACTTGGGTACCGCCCAGCCGTGGTCCGGGTCGAAATCGTGGCGGTTGACTCCCTTGAGGATGGCACGCTTTCCATTGATGTGTAGTACGTTGCCCTTGATTTCAACTTTCCGGAAGCCGACGCGGACACTCTTGCAGGACAGTATTTTTCTGCCCTGCTTCAACACGAGCACCAGGCTATAGAGATTCGGCTCCTCCGCCGACCACAGCCGCGCCGGCTTTTCTATGTAGGAGAAGGCCAACCGGGTCTCGCCGGATTCCGCCCGGCAGGCCTGCTTGCCGATTTGGGTCTGCCTCTCGCCGTCGTAAATCCAGGCCTCCAAGCGGCAATCCGCCGCTTCGCCGTAGTTCGCGAGGCTGACCTCCAACTCCAGCGTGCCGTCCCTGTAGTCTTCAGAAAGGCCGGTGTTCGCGTAAAAATCCCGGATGCATAAATTTTTTTCGGCATAGAGGTACACATCGCGGTAAATGCCGGAGAGAAACCACATGTCCTGGTCCTCCAGGTAGGTGCCGTCCGTGTAGCGGAACACCTCCACCGTAATTTGATTTTCTCCCGGACGCAGATATTCCGTCACGTTGAATTCCGCGGGCGTCATGGAGCCCTGGGAATAACCCACCTGCCGGCCGTTGAGATAGAGGAAAAATCCTGCCTTCACGGCGCCGAAGTGCAGAAAAATTTGTTTATCCGCGAAGTCCTCCGGCAGAGTAAATCTGCGGCGGTAGACGCCGACTTCATTGCGTTCCGGATCAATTTTCGGGATTTCCTTCTCGTTTGTAGAGATGGCCTTCGGGTAAAAGGCGCACACGTAGACGGGTTTGCCGTAACCCTGCATCTGCCAGAGGGAGGGCACGGGGGTTTCGTCCCAAGCGCTGTCGTCAAAATCCGCACTGCGGTAGTCCTCGCGGCGGAAATGCAGGCCCTGCTGCCAGTAAAATTTCCAGCTGCCGTTGAGGCTCAGGCGGTAGGGGCTCTCCAATCGGGCCGCGGCGGCTTCCGCCGTATCGAATGGCAAAGCGGTATTGTGGCCGGGCTCCTTGTTTTCCCCGAAGATTCTGGGGTTTTCCCAATAGGGGGCTGCTTTGTTCATGAAAATACCTCCCGTCTGCGGCGGACGCAGATTCAATTTTATGCCTCCCTATTGTAGCACATCCTGCCGCTTTTGCCTAGAGAGTTTTTCGGATGGACACGGGCCACCCCTACCCTAAGACAGCATCTCCGCCAGGCATTCCGCCGCCCAATACAGGGCGCTGAAGGGCGGAGGCGCAAAGCGCAGCAGACTGTCCAGGCGCTCGTCCAGCCGGGGCCGGAACTCATACTCCTGTTCATTGACCCGCAGGGCCAGCTCGTCCTCCTTTTGCGCCAGCGCCAGCCGCGCCTCGTCCTCCCCGAGGCTCAGACTCCGTGTATTGTTTCCCGCAATCAGGATGCCGCAGATCAGCAGGGCTATGCTTAGACAAATAATGGACGTGATAAAGTAAATCCGCAGGATACGCGTCAAGCTTTTTAAGCGGACCTTTTCTTTTCTTTTCATTGTATTTTTCTCCTTGGATTTTCATTTTGTATACTCTTCCAGCAGCGATACCAGCGCGTTCCCGACCAGGCGGCCGGAATAGACCGCCTCATCCAGGGTGTTGACGTCGCTGCCCATTTCCAGCAGGACGTTGCAGGGATGCAAATCCATGGTGTATTTTCGTTGCGAGAACAGGACGGGCCGCGTCAGACCGGGATAGAGGCCCTCCATTTTCCGCTGCAGCTGCAGCGCGAAGCGCAGATTCTTTTCCCAGTTGGGAAATCCCTTGACATTGCCTCCCTCCACGCCGGTGATGATCATGACCTGCGCGGCTTTTTTGCCGTTGAACTGCGCCGTCGGTTTGATTTTGTTGCCGCCAGCCTGGTGAATGGCGTCCCGGTGCACGTCCAGAACCACCTGGATCTCCGGATGTTCGGCCAAATGCCGCTTCAGGGTTTCGCGGGAACGGTCGTAGGCGCCGCTGTAGGAGGTATCGTGCACTGTCTTGTCGTGAATGACACTGTAGCCCGCCGCCTCCAGCTGTTTCGCGATTTCCGCGCCGACGCGAATCATATTTTCTCCTTCGTTGTTGCTGCGCGCCGCGTCCTTGGAACTGTACTGCTTGCGCTCGAGAATCTGGTAGCTCTCCGTGGTGTGGGTGTGAAAAATCAGGACGGCGGGTTTTGTCTTGTCCTTGACCAGCAATTCCGGCTTCTGCCCCAGCACCGCCTCGATATTGAGTGATTTTCCGCTGTTGTTTTTCACGCGGACATTCTGATACGAGTGGGTCATCCCATTCTTGTTGTAGTCCTTTTCCACGATGTTGCCCAGCTTCTTCGCGTTGTCCGTTTTGCTTTCGGCCACGGCAATCAGCGCTTTGATATCCGCCGGGACTGCGCTGAGGTCCGCACTCTTCTCCGCGGCGGCAGTTCTTGCCTCCATGCCATTTGCGTGGTCCTGCTGCAGGACAGCGGCGGTCTCTTCCACAGCCGTAGATTCCGGCGCGGACTCCATCTGCAGCTGCTCCACAACGGAAGCATATGCGCCTTCCGGCATGGCCAGACCGGCGGCGACTGCGGCGGTGTAAGCCAGACCCTTCGAGCCGCAGAGCCAAAGCGTCAATGCTAGTATTGACGCGGCCAGGAAAGAATATCCAATTTTTCTGTTTTCCCCGCCTTTTTTTCGCATAGATACCCTTCCTTATGAAAATTGCAAAACACGGTCTGCGGGATGTCGAGGACGCCGTCCCCCTACAGCATTTTTTTGATTTTATTCCGCTTTCCTAATTTCATTCTTATGTGGGACAGGAACCGCATATACATAAGGGCTTACTGTTTTGCCCCGGCGAATATAGCGTTTTGACATTTCATGGCGCTGCTTTATTGTTTCTATGCGGTCAAAACGCATTGGGCAATTTGATTTTTTTATCATGTGGACATCGTAAATAAAAAATCAAATTGCTCTAATACCGTTGCTTTGTTGGAATCCCTGAGATTCCCATTGATAGCCATATGCATTTATGATATAATTTGAATACGCATAAAACAGTACGTCATTTGGCATCTGTCATCTAAAATCTACTATTCTAGAAAGGGGAAAGCTATGAAAAATTATTCCGTGGACGGCAACAATGTCGTCAACAAGAAGTCCTCCGCAAAATGGATTCTGCCCCTCGTCCTCGCAGGACTTGCCCTAATTGTTTTTATGTCCAGCTATGTGGTGGTGCCCGCCGGGCACACAGGCGTCATCGTGACGCTGGGCGAGGTCTCCGAAAAGGTTTTGGCGGAGGGATTCCATTTCAAAACGCCCTTTATACAGCAAATCGTAAAAGTCTCCAACAAAATCCAGGTAAAGCCAATAGACGCGGAGGCCGTCTCCAAGGATTTGCAGTCCGTCAGCAGCAAAATCGCGGTCAACTTTAAAATCATTCCCTCTAAGAGTGCCAGCATCTATCAGAACATAGACGGAGGGGACTATCAGAACGTCATTTTGGAGCCCGCCGTAATGGAGAGCGTGAAATCCGTCACCGCAAAGTACACGGCGGAAGAGTTGATTACCAAACGCGCGCAGATTGGGCAGGAGATTAAGGAGACCCTGGAAGACAAAGTCAATGAATACGGCATTGTCATCGAAAAATTTAATATCGTCAACTTTGAATTTTCCAACGAATTTAACAACGCGATTGAAGCCAAGCAGGTTGCCGAGCAGAACCTGATTAAAACGAGGACCGAGCAGGAGCAGGTTATCGTCATCGCAAAGGCGGAGGCGGAGAAGCAAGTCATTGCCGCGGAAGCGGAGGCCAAGGCCGTCCTGGCCAAGGCGGAAGCCCAGGCCCAGGCGAACGAATTGCTGACCAAATCTCTGAGCGACGTCCTGGTGGAGTATCAAAAAGTGCAGAAATGGAACGGCGAGCTGCCCGTTGTGACCGGCGGCAATGCCATTCTGGATGTCGGAAAACTGATTAATTGAGCGCACTTTCTATACCATTCACGCGCCTGCGCCCCACATGGTTGCCCCCAGGCTCTCATGCGGGGCATTTTCTGTATCCGAAAACCACATATTTCCGGTTCTTTCCAAAATTAATTGAAATATTTGCGTTGCTCCAGCATCAAAGTCTTGCGCCTCAGTAGATCGAAGCTGCATCTCCCGA
>Ga0123353_10002137_pt1 | contig 24450 bp, 19 predicted proteins | sample TergutLab28metaG_3_FD_92763 | JGI IMG/M metagenome (GOLD analysis project Ga0123353, IMG submission 92763) | Labiotermes labralis P3 segment gut microbial communities from Petit-Saut dam, French Guiana - Lab288 P3 | ecosystem: Host-associated > Arthropoda: Insects > Digestive system > Gut ... | reverse complement strand
TCGATTGTTGTTCTGGCCACAGTTATTGAAAAGCAGATCAACCGCTTGTCTGCCAACTCCTGAACTCATGATAGAAGGCAGTTGCTCATCGCCAAAATTGCCTCCTTTGGCAAAACAGTAAGCGCATTTAAGTTGACAGGTTTGAGATACACTCAGGATTAACCCGTTTAGTTCCTGGTAGCTCCCTTCAACGGAACCGAAAAGATCCCTCTCTCTGAATAAACCGGCACCACGCAGCGTATTAATTAATTCAAATGCTTGATCAATATCATAGTTGCTAAATTGTCGGTATATAAGCAATTTACGGGCTGATTCGACCATCGGTTTACTCCAGCTTCCCCAAATCAACGCTTCCTCCACAATAGTCGCAGAAATGTGGTCAAGCTCCAGGAGCCTTGTCGTCGGCACATCCAATAGTATTGATGATCTCCCATCACTGCTTAAATGACGGTATTGTGGGAAAAACTTGACCTCGATGCTCATCGGTTTTCTCCTGAAGTGCTTATTCTATTCTGTAAGTGATCAAAGGTTAATATATCCATGAAAGCATAAAATTCTCCGATCCGTCTTTATCGTAATCTGGTCTAGAGTTGTTGTCAAGAATAGACCCACCTTACCCCATCTTGTTTATCTTGCGTGTTTTGATATTATAAAGAATAATAATATAATAACAGTAATTTCTTTATTATGGCAGCTGTTGTTCACATATATTTAATATTTGAAACCCCGTAAGTTCATTCTGCTATTCTGACACAGCCTCTTTGTCATTATACCGGAGCAATAACTCGCGTTTAAATGCACCTTTCAAGAAACATGTTGAGTCTTCTTGTGTCTTTTTATGGTGTGTCGAGTCCTGATGATTAATGCAGATATCTATGGCTCTTCATTGTTGGCACGCAAAAGGTGTGGCGGGATGCTGTAACAAAACCTACGAAGTACAAAAAAGTATGCATATGCCAGATAATTGGCTAAGACCTAGATGTGCGCCCCATACGCGCTCTGAAAGATTTCGCATAGCTTGAACAGTACCGATTTCAAGGGCTTTGTTCCACAGGATATGCCTTTATTCCTCCCACAACTTATAGTCAATGCCGGTTAAGATATCACATGATATATTATATACTAACTTAGATGTTGCTTTTCTTTACCTCTATGAGCCAATGGTAGTTCTTTGATAACTTGAATCCTCCAATTTCCATTGATACTTTTGATAGTGGATAACCAACGGTGAAGACACTTTAGACGAGAATTTCTGGAGATACATAAGAAACAGTAGTAGAATAAGATAACGATCGGGATGGTTGGACGTGAGTACAGAAGTTATGTTATCCTCCTCGACACAGCTAATAATGACCCTGTTACATTTTAAGTTCCATTAGGTATCTTTCAATAGAGGCTTCGATATTGGCTTGAGACTGGTAACATGAGAAAGAAGAAGGAGTTGATCCGTCTTTTGTCATAACATAATTGTTGGCAGCACAATGAGCTCCACACAGATTTCTTGCCCAACATGATCGACATCCAAGCATACTGTTCGCGTTTACCATGTTTGCTATTCGTTGCACCTTCATCTCATCTATGCCCTCTTGGATACATCCAATAAGATGGTCATCGTTACCCGTTAACCTGTGACATGAGTAAATGCGCCCGAGGGAGTCTACCGACATAGTGCCACAAAGATAATTGCAACCATAAGGAACGCATCTATCGCGATTACGTATGCGCGACAAGAACAAAGCACTATCAAAAACATCCTCTATTATCATGTCACTTGTTCCCACAGACATTTTACGAAGATCCGAATGACTCAGCATCCAAGGTTTGTCTTTATCTCCACCACTAACCATCTGCAACCCTACATTATTTATACCTGCACTTAAAAGGTAGTTAGCTAGCTTTTGTGGATCAGGGCAATACGCAGTAATCGTTGCTCTACCGCTCACTTTAGATCGTGGCGAGTGGCGTATGAGATCAATGGCTTTCTTGGTTTCTGCGAATGAGTTTATTTTTTCGTCTATATGTGGCCTGAGGTGATTATGCAACTGCTCATCGCCGTCTATACTGATAAGAATTCCAAACTCATGTTCCATAAGGAAATCCAAGCGCTTTTTGTCGAGTAATATCCCATTTGTAGTTACAGATAAACGACACACCTTCTCTAGTTCTTTGGCTCTTTTTTCCACATAATGCGTCAACTCCTCTATGAGTTCCCAATTGAGTAACGGTTCTCCACCAAAAAATAGAATAGAATACTCGTTAACGGCAGGGTCACCATTCTGTAACAAAAAGTCAACTGATAACTTGCCTATATAAGAACTCATCATCTCTGGGATAGTGCAAGTGCCATAGTCGCCTCCTGATGCAAAACAGTATATACACCCAAGCTGACATGTGTGCGCTACATTAAGAGTCATGGCACGAATGCCTATAATCATCCTTTTCTCAATGAATGAGCGATTGGTGTCACAAAATACCCCTTCGCTCTGTAGGTGGGAAAAATGCTGCATGCTTTCGTCAATGGCAGACTCTGAGATTCCTCGAAATAGTAAAAGTTTCTTCGCCGACTCACATGCCTCGTCAGACCACTTCCCCCATATAACAGCTTCTTCCAGAATCGTCGCAGTCACTTTGTCTAGCTCAACAAAAAGCGATGTTCCGACATCAAAGACAATCATGGATTCGCCGTCACTTGATAGATGTTGTAGATGAGGAAACATTTTAACTTCAATGCACATTCTTTCATCTCCTTAAGCATTTTCAGTATGCATATTTATCTTAGTGATAACAATGATGCTCCTCCCGTACACTCGGCACTCATTATTTTATGACTTACGCAGCATCTCCAGGGCAACCTCTAATGCATCATCACCGTATGCCACATATATATCAACCAGAGGATTACCATCATTTTCAGGATTGGGGCGAACGTAGTAATATTGACTGACATAGTATCTCGCACTGGAGACAGGCAATACATATTGGGGGCTTCCTGCGGCAAAGGAAGGATTATTACCAGGCTCGCGTCCCACGATCAATCCTAGGTTTGCGTCCTTCACAGCCGTAACCAGGAACATAGCACCGCTTGAAGTACGCTCAGAAGTAAGTAATATTAAGTTTATATCTCTATTGGGTTCAGCATTGAGGCATTCTCTCGCGTAAACGTATCCTGAGCCGTTAATTGAGTTTCGCAATATCTTCCCACCAGATCCATACCTCATGTGCATAATAGCCAGAACACTATCCCATACATTAGATGATCCACCTGGGCACATGCGTAAATCTATAATCACGTTTTTAATACCGTTATTTAAAGCTTCTTCCAGAAATATCTTCATGCTTTTCCAGTGAACATCAGTATCAAGAACACCAGCTACTATCAGTGCAGTTGATTTATTTGATATTATGCTACATTCGAAGCTCTTTGTGGGGATTGGAAGCGGCCTATCATTTTCTTTGACAAAACTCATTGCTACGGTCTTTTCATCACCACTGACATGAAACAAATGCACATCTACTTGTTCTTGATCAAGTAAAACTCCCACTCCAACCGATCTTAAGACATTTTTTTTGACAACAAAATTCTTTCGCTGCTCAAAGCGACTCGATTCATTTTCATGCGGATACATTTCGTCAATTTGAAGTCCTATTTCCTCGATGGAAACTCCGCCGATATCCAAGATATACGCGCCACTTCGAGCATACTCACATGGCTCAAGGTAAAGTCCTTCCGTGCTCCAGTATAGGGGAATAGGTAACACTGGTCCGCCAACATCAACCCAGGTATGCAAATCGTTTAATGATGCAAGATAACGCCTTATAAGTCTATAAAACTGTTCAGGCGTGATAGTTTTCTCGCTCTCACTAAGCAAAACACGCTTGGCTTCATAGTATTTGTCTGAAGGCTGGTTAGCAAACATTGGAAGGTCGCAAAAGACAGGATGTATCTCTTCAAGGATTCGAATGATCTCTCTGGCATCTTCCAGATACACTGCACCTGCCACCGAATTCTCAGTTTTTTGTATATTATAGGCGCAAGATTCTGTAATGATCAGACAAAGAACAACTAAGAAAGCCATGATTTTCCTCATTTATATATCCACCTCCCCCTTAAACCCAGTTTAATGCAAACTAACTTCTTTGTGTTACATGGGTTACGCACAGCTTTCGCGGGCGAATCCAGATACTAAAACTTTCATTAGGAACTGCTGCATTCGATTCATTGTTAATACCATGCTAATTTGCTGATGCACCCAGTGTTATGTGCTGCAAGTAGCGCATCATCATGATTTGCATGAAGCATCAGACCTACCCACAGGAGTAATCCTCTTTCAAGCCTTAGAGGCTTATTCCAGCGGAACCGTAGTCCATATAAAAACATCAAGATCGCAGTCATTCAGAACATCCCAGTAGTCGTTAGTTAGCCATAGAGCGAGCCAGAGCATAGTCATTAAGGTTATCCGAAGTTACCCCATGTCCGAAGACAAGATCACAGTAATAGCCTCTATAGAAATCAAAGATACTATACATGGTTTACGATTGATGAACATGCTGGCGACCAGCGCGACTATCCTGATACCGGCAGAATGGCTGCAACGCATAGGATTCCATGGAATTATTGCATTGAGATGCTGGATAATACCCATCTTATGCATCATCGATAGTATGAAGGGTAAAGTACCTTTTCTTATGGAGACTATTCACAGGCTAGCAAAAATACTACATTGTTATAATCAAGCAAAAGAACCACACTGTATCCTGCTTACAAGGCTACTCCTTGATACAGAATACAGTGTGGTGTTCGCGCTTAATCCAACAGACTAACTATTAAAAGCTTTGATTTCTGGTTCTGGGATAGGACCCACACTTTTACCATTGGTACAACAGATTTCCATGTCAGAGCAATCAATGCCACCGCCCTGACTGCATGGTTTGTCGCGTGGACATGAAGCTTCACATGCACCCCCACATGTCCCCCCACCATCACCACCGCCCCTAATGGGATCAATCGCGACTGCTTCATAGTTTAAGAACACTGATTTTGGTGGCATACGGTTACCTCCCATCTTATTTCTCCATATGTTCGTATACAGATCTCTAATAGCGGACACAACAATTTGCAAGATAAACCGGTTATCCTATCTTAGAATTCTGTCTCACGTGACAAACACGAGCTCCTTCGGATTTTCTACTGCTCGTTTCTAGGCACCGGAATGTCTTAAGGGTTCCCTAATAATTGATTTCTACCAATAATTTAAGTCGTGGAGTAAGTTCCCTTTGTTCATAAAATTCTTCGAATAGTGTCATAGCCAGCCAGTAAAATATACACCTTTGCATTCTATGTGTCAATCCTAAAAACGTAATATTCGTATCAACGGAGATCCATCAGAGCTGTTCTTGCTCTAATGGATTGGCATTAAGCAAGAGCATAATGTTGTAGAAGTTTTACGGTTTTCCCGCAGTCATCTTACATACTACCATAGAAAAGTAGAACTTATCGTGTTCGCATGAGGCTCTTAGCCGTAGTAGATATTTCTACTGTGGTTTCAATCCATCTTGCTCCAGTTTCAAAAGAGCCTATAACATACTATCATATCTGGTTAGGTAGAGTTAAATCTTGCAACCTCCATTAAGAGCATTACTGACAGCTGCAAGGATACTTTTGGCTTTATCTTCGCTTATTTCTATGGGAACCTGCAACGAGAACCATATTCGATGTTGAGCAGCATCACACAATTTACTTAATGTAGAAGTTCTTCATTTCCGTCTAAACTAAGAAGAATGCTAAATTTATGTTTATGTAGAAACATAGCTGTTTCCTCAGTGAGATCTACGGCGTTAGTGATAATGGTAAAACGACTTTGCTTTTTTAAGGAGGCACATCTGATAATAATATGTTGCGTTACATCTTTTATTACAGAACAGTTTACTAACGTATCGCAACCGAAGTAGGTAAACTGGTAGTAATCTGCGTTTGGGTCGGTAGAGTCAAGAAACATGTCAACTACGCTTTTTACCAAATCCAGCGTCGTCAGTGTAGCATGACCAGGATCGTAATCACCCTCAGACGTAGAACAACACCTACAACCTAGCTGACATAGAGAAGATACATTTAGAGTCATACTTCGATGTAATTGGCCTTCTGGCTGATTATTGATAATCTCTACGGTTCTATTCTGGAAAAGACCTTGATTAATTAAACCCTTAATCTTTTTCAATGAAGCACTAAACTGTTTCTCCGACACTCCCCGTCTATTTAACAGTTCTCTCGCTGACAACATGGCGTCATCGTTAAAATCTCCATAGACGACCGCCTCCTCGACAATGGTTGCGCTTATTGGATCAAGCTCCAGAAAGCGTGATGCTGTCGCATCATACAGTAAGATTGACTCGCCATCACTACTAAGATGCGAAAACTCAGGGAAAAACTTTACCTCTATTGACACTTTAGAGCATTCTCCTTTCGTTTCGAGCGGTCGACGGCTCATTACGTCACTATGAGGCCAGAATGGGTTGCTTAGGTATGCTTGTAGTATTTGGGAATTGGTGGCGGCGAGTTGTTTCCATATCTAACATCTCCACCGCCAGAAGTGCAATCGTCAATGAAGTACACCACTAAGGAGGTGTCTATTTTTTCGAATTCAATATCTGCATCATTCCTCTAACGCGAAATTGAACGTTAGACCGCTTCGCACTTCCTGAGGTGCATGCCGCGACATACTCTGGGTCGTCTGGCAAAGCTAGAAAAAACTTGTCAATTCTAACTTGAAAATCTTCTGGAGTTATTTTTTTCTGCACTGCAGCTTGAGCAACGTAGAGAACGATTGGCACATGAATCTTTTTTAGGTACTGTCTCTTCTCTTCTAAAGCTGCATCCAAATAATCCAGAACTTTAATTATTTCTTCTCGGTCGATTTTAATCTCGCCGTTCTTAATATCATCACATAAATTCATGATCTCGGTTCCTGAAAACCCCGCTTCGGGTCTCTTACAAAGCATAAGGTATTGAAGTATTACTCGAAGATCATCATGTTTACGCCGTGCCGGAGCTGTAAGCTTTACCTTTGATAGCATAAAATTATGATTGCAAAGATCATATAGTATATCCATGGCATGTTCGCCCAACATGACTATTGATAGATCCATTTTGGTAAGACTGACTGCCTGGTTCCTCATAAAGAAGACTGTAGTTCGTTCTTCTGTATCGAGGGCACGGAGTACTGCAATGGATAGTTCATATTCGAGTATACGGTTACGCATGACTTCAGGTAACATGGAAAACCTCATACCCTTTAATATAATACCATCAATTTCTTTTACTCTTATCTTTTCTGAAAGAGGAAATCCATCCTCAATAAAAGAACAAAGTGTTAATGTTCTCTGTTTGCCATCCAGGACGTTGTGGCTCCCTTCATCGGTTTCTTCAAACAACAGACTTTCTATAGGGATATCCAAGAGGACGGATATAATCAGGTTACTTTTTTTCTCGTGATCCCACACTTCTTTCCTTTGAATGGAAATGTTCTTGTTAAGCAAGCCATCGGTATCCTGTCTTTTTAGCCAGTTTATCGTGTGTTTTTCAATAGTGCTTCTGATAGCCATAGACACATCTACCCCTTATCGTTTTCTTAATTATATAGCTATAAAATAAAATGTGCAAGCATTATTTACGATCTAGAAATCACCTTTAGAAATCAAGAGCGCACTGAGGACGGTGAATCATGGACTACTAGAGAAAGCATCATGACAAGGATAACAACGGTTTTATGTCGGAAGAGCCAGGAGCGGATATAATTAGGATATAACATGGCATTGGCCTGATTACCTTATTGTCATATAGATACAGCAAGGAGCGGTTCGTATAATACCAGATATAACAACAGAACTGGCTCGTCAGTTGGTTGACAGCCAGTTTCCCCATTGGCAGCACCTCCCCATAGCCACGGTAGAACCGGGAGGCCATGATAACCGATCTTTCCGCCTGGGCAATGAGATGGTCATCAGGTTACCCCGCGCCGAATGCTATACCTCTGCCATCAGAAAAGAGAGGGCCTGGCTTCCTGTCTTCACCCGCAGTCTCTCTCTGCGCATTCCGATTCCTATCGCCAAGGGTGAACCCAGCGATCTCTATCCCTGGCCCTGGTCCGTCAATCGTTGGATCGAGGGCGAAACCTTGAGATCAGATAACATCAGCAGCATGAGCGAACTTGCTTTTGATCTGGTGAACTTCCTCCGGGAACTACAGACGGTATCTACAGAGAGAGGCGTCCTGGCAGGAGAGCAAAACTTCCATCGTGGAGGCGATCTGCGCATCTATGAGGAAGAGACCCTGGCGGCTATCTCCAAGACTCCTGCACCTTATACCAAGGACAGATTGACCAGTATTTGGCAGGAAGCACTGGCGAATCCCTTTGCAGGCATCCCTGTCTGGGTCCACGGCGACGTAGCTGCCGATAACCTGATCATCAGGAATGGTAAGCTGTATGGTGTCATCGACTTCGGCACTTGTGGTGTAGGTGATCCTTCCTGCGATCTGGTCACGGCCTGGAACTTTTTCGACAGAGAGAGTCGCCGCATCTTCCTGCAGGAAATGCAGGCTGATGCGGCAATGATAGCGCGGGCCAGGGGTTGGGCGTATGGAAAGCTCTGATAACGCTTGCAGCCAGTGACGCTGACATGGAGCTTAACACCTGGGCTACCAATACAATATCAGTTTTGCTGGAAGAAGATCGATGACAGGTATACCTGATGTCACCAGAGAGGGATGATCCATCATGAACTCTTGTGTTCTCTGTAACTATGCTAAAGATGCTGAACAAACCATCCTCTTCGAAAACGATCTATACGCCTGTTTATCCCAACATGAAGAAAATCTGGTTGGTTCCTGTGTCATTATTCCCAAAGCACATAGGAAGACCGTGTTCGATCTAACCCCAGCAGAATGGGAAGCCACCAAAGATCTTATAGATAAGACCAAAGCATATCTGGATACCAAATATAGCCCCGATGGTTATACCATAGGCTGGAACTGTGGTCTTGCAGGTGGTCCGAATATATCTCATGCTCATCTGCATATCATACCGCGGCATGCCGATGAACCATATGCCGGTCGCGGTATACGAAGCTGGATCAAGAGCGAGGAGAACCGGAGGCAGTGATTGCTGAGCTCTCAATGGACCAACCAGAATGTGATCACAAATGCTCTTCCGTGGTGTACCGAAGTGACGACGGGGTAATCTGGAAATGAAAAATCTGGTTATGATTACTGGTCCTGCGGGAGTTGGTAAAACTTCCGTCTGCAAAGAGCTGTTCCGGAGCATAAGTGGATGCGCATGGCTAGATGCAGACTGGTGCTGGATGGTTAATCCCTATCCTGGTAAGACACCTGAGCAAAAGAGATATGCCGAAGAAGCATTTGCGCACATACTAAACGGCTACTTTGAGGACGATAACACGAAGACCATCCTCTTTAGCTGGCTTATGCCCCATGACTTTATGTTCGATCTGGTTACCTCTCGTCTGAAAGACAAAGACTACGAGCTTCATAAGATATCTCTCATTTGTAGCGACCGAGAGACCTATATTGAGAATGGCTAAAGATGGGAGAAGAGAAGAACAGATAGCCGAAGCTGACGACATGCAAGGGTTTTTGCAGCTCAACGCAGAGGTTATCGACGTCGCTTCGATAACCATTAAGGAAGCAGCAGCACTAATATTGGATATTATCACTTAAGAGCCAGGATCGCTGTAAAAACTGCGAGACAGCGGCCCTCATCAGACGCAAGTGCCTAAACAGATTGTATCTCCCTTGCCCCGCCTAAAGACTGGGCCGGTCGACACAAACTGTTCTTCACGGCACTTGCTTCATCTTGCACGAAAACCATCAGGTCTTCTTTGCGAGATGACCGATGAGGCCAAGTACTGACAACGGTCCCCGGCTTAATCCGCAAACACACCAGGTACAGCCTGCCCTCTCTGTCTAACTGCGTTATTAGGTAAGGGCAGCCTGACATGGTGCACGCGGTTTAATCCGGGGACGAGGGGACTTACTACGGGGAAGGGAGCAGGGAACGGCGGTCCTCGCCAAAGAACCACAGACACCTATGCAGATTGCCTGATACATCCTTACGCCTGTGGCTGCAGGACGTTGGCAAACTGCATTTAACGGTGTCTGTTCTACGCCACTCCGCAAACCCGGGCTGCTCCATTACGTTATGCTCGCCCTCAGGCGCGCTCCACTCCTTTTCGCTTACCCAGGTATGCTCCACGGCTTGTCTTTGGCGAGAACAGGGTATAAACACCGGGAAGGGAGTATACTTTAGCACCCCAAACTGCTACCCACTTTGTAGTAAAATGAAAGGAGATATTTCTGATGCTGTATGGCTATGCCAAGTCTTACAAAGATCTGCCATCAGTCGATGTGCTGATGCAATCCTTTCTGGACATCGGTATCCCACCCGACTGTGTCTTCGTCGACAAGGTCATCTCCAGTAAAAAGATCCGGGCAGAGTATGATTTACTCAGGTTTAGACTGGTGAGAGGTGACGTAGTGTACCTCTGCGCCTTAGACGATCTTGGCAGCGATCTCCTTCAGGTCAGTAATACCTGGAAGGATATCGTCAATACACTTGGAGCCGATATCGTAATTCTGGGTTACGAAGGTATACTGGATAGCAGAGTGATCAAGACAGATGATGGTATTACCTCTGATGCCCTGTTTCACTCCTTGTTGCGGTACCTGGGTAGTTTAAACCGACAAAGAGTGAGTAACAGGCAGAAGAAGGCCTTTGAAGCAGCAAAGAGTAAAGGTGTGCGCTTGGGCAGGCCTCGGCGAGAAATAACTTCAGAACAGCGCCAGATAGTCGAGGCCTGGAAAAGAGATGAGATGCAGGTATCAGAGGCCATACGTCTGACGGGGATACCCAAACGCACCTTCTATTGGCTCTTCAGAAAATCCAAACCGGATCGCTTCACAACCATCCAATCCCCAGACATCATCGAAGAAGACCCGGAATAGCCTACTTCCCTTCATCGTGTAAGAGTGCCACTATTCCGATGATAGCATAGCTTTTTTCGTTTCCCAAACATCCCTCAGATCTTTACACTGAAAAGCCTTCAATGCTATAATCGACACAGGATACACTCCATACGACGCTGCAGTTAATGTCCGACTCCTGAGTTTAGTCCAAAGCATTGAGATCTTGCTACAATAATGGACCAGATTGATGCGTTCCTAATGTTGTAAAAGAAGAGCTGGCGAAACCATGATCAAAAACCGGGAAGAAGCTAAGGCTATTCTGCATGATCTTATAGTTACATTGTCTAAAGTCGAGCAACTGGTTAAACTCTTATCTCTCCTGGAAAATAAAGTGATGGAGGGCTGGATTGGTGCTGTGTCTGTAGAAGAAATAGAGGCTGCGTTTGAAATACAATCCTGCAGAGTGAACGAAGAAGCTCAATGCATCGATATCTCCAGAATTGCAAACGAAGATATCGACTACTATGTATCCGTAGACGTATCCATTCGTATAAGTGACATTAGCAGAGTCAGCGTTGAATTCGAAGGCAGTGGCTCATACGAGATTCATCTCCACATGAAAGGCAACCATAATGTTCATCTCTATCTTAGTTTCAACGAGGATTTGGTTGAAGATGACGGGGAAGACTATGATGATGGCGAAGATAAAGACGAGGATGAATACGAAGATGAGGATGACCCAGATGTCCCTGACGTAGAATTTGTCACCATTCTACATGTAGGCGGTAAAGATTACGAAGTGCTTTGCCGTGGTGGCGAAGACGGTTTTCCGGAATGGGATCCAATTATTTTTGAGCGACAAACCAATGATAAAGGAGAGCTGGATTTAGAAGAAGCGGGTAATGCATTGGCCGATGTCATGGCAGCTTGGAAGTTCTATATATCCACGAGGCATCGGGGTATCAACCTCACTAGCTCTTCATGTGAATGCACCTCTCAATCACCGGACAATAGCGAAGAAGACCCGGAGTAGCCAAACGTAATAACTTCCCTTTCCCCCACAATCAATGAAACGGCAGTTATCTGCACAGAAACGCATCGTGCTTCTGTAAAGACAACTGCCGTTTACTGTACCCAAATCCATTCGAATCAGCAACATCGTACCAACCACAAAGGTAAAGGAGTGATCAGATTGTCCAAACCGGATTCTACTGAACTTCAAAGAGAACGAACTTCCCCTGCTTCCCACGAACCAGAAGGACCTGCAACCCATTCTTCAACCAGCGCACACGATACCCCGCCGCCAGTCACTACCCGCGACCTCCTCCTGGCAAGCGAAGACGAGATAGACGGGCTACTGCCCAATGATAAATACGGGACCTTCCTGAGGGTCATGTCACGCAATTCCTATTCATATCGCAACTGTCTGCTGATTTGCAGACAGATGCCGGATGCCAGTCAACTCGCTTCCTACGATGCCTGGACCCGACTAGGTCGTCAGGTGTTGCAAGGCGAGACAGGCATACATGTACTGGCTCCTGTTACATTTACCAACACCACTGTATCTGACTCCGCAGACGATGACCTTATCACTCAGCAGAGAACCAGATTTAAGCCATGGGTAGTCTTCGATGTCAGCCAGACCTATGGCGAAAAATCACCTCCATCTCCCCTAATTATTTACAGAAGAAATGTTGATTCCTTTCTTAGTGCCATGCGTAAGAGCTCCCCCATGGAGATCAGATACACAAGTCGAGATCCATCATCTGATAGAGATGCTCTCATCGATCTCGATGCTACCCTTATTTATGTGAACGCTGACCTTAAACCATTCGATGAAATGTTTACTCTCATCGATACCATCTCCCAAGCAACCGTGCTCAGCTATCATCTGTGAACCGGGCTGATATCCACAGATATGGACGTCTTCCCTCCCCTGCATAACTTCAGAGCCGAAAGTCTGGCTCATGTGGTTTCGTTTGCTTTGGGTACACTCAGAGGTGATCTGGATATTGATCGGCTAAAGCGTCTTGGCATGGCTTTATCCAGAGAAGATCTCAAAGACTCTCTACAGGTCATCAGGGAAACCTCGACAACACTGCTGACCCAGATCTACAACAACTTGCATTCTCTATCCCTGCCTTCTCCCACTCTCTCAGCATCTTCCAGGTATCTCTTCGTTCCTCCCGAAGGCCGCGATGAACCGAGATACATCGATGAGCATCTCATTGATATCATGGGCTTCTACAGGGAGATGGTGGTTTCTCTCATTGATCAGGGCCGGATCTACGAGCCTCTCTTCGGCCATTCCCGCATCTGCTTCACCAGTTGTGATTTCTCCGGCACCGTCAGAGGCGTCCACGAACGCACCTTAAACCGCTTCCCCGCTCATTACCATGATATCGAAGGCTCTTCTCCTCTGCACACCTTCACCATTCCCGGGCAGCGAGATGATACAATCTTGGTCTTCAGCGATCATTATGAGGCCCTGGCTCACGCCACCCTGCAACAACAGGTAGGGATACCTTGGGACAAGGTGACGCGACTGGCCTATTCCGAGTTAACTGCACCTGCCATCGAACAGTAAATCGTGGCACACCCTCAAATCAGTCGCGTAGGCTTTTCAGTCAACGGCAGTATCGATGAAGTCATAGAGCTGTCGCGTATCATCCGCAGTCTGGAGCATCGCTTCCCTGGTCTGAAAGTAGATTACTTCAAGGCTGCAGACGATTCATTTATGTTGGATCTCCGCAAAGATCTCTCTCTCAGGGATGAACTGGTAAAACCCCTGGAACGTCAGCTGATCTGACCATTAACTACATAACGAAAGGAGCCATAATATGTCTTTCTTGAGCTTTGAAATGGAATCCCTGATCATCTCTCACCATGATATAAACAAGCACACCACCCTGCTGGGTTGCGCGACTCTCTGCCGAACACTCCCGACAGAGAAAGGAGCCGCCTGATCACCGACTGTATCTTCATCCTGGAGCATATGAGCGAGGAGGACTACTTCGCGATCGTCAATCCCCACACCCCGCACAGACTACAGCTTTACGCTACTATCTGTCTGCCGTTATACCTCTTCCACAAATAACAAGAGGCGAACTTACCGACAAAGATATTTAACTTACCGACAAGGATATTCTACTTACCGCAGCGTATTTTTCTTTGTCGATAAGTGCTGTAACCCGGACGAACAGCCCCTTTCCCCAGTTTTACCTTTACAATATAAAATTTCACTGTATATCATGTCAGGAGGATATTTAATGTCAGAAACAACTATTGCATCCCATGCTGAATTAAAGAAGGCTTACCGCAATTACCGAAGCTGGGAACTAGAAGGTAATACCATAGACCGGATGCCCTCATCTGAGCTGGTTAAATACCCAGATACCTGGGAGATTAAGAATGCCTACTTCGGGGTCCTGATCTTTGCTTTTCTGCAGGAATGGTATCCTAACTTCCTAAGCTACCTGCAGCTTAAAGAGCAGTTTACAGATTTTATCTGCCCTTTAACTCTGCTGATGACCGAACAAGCCGAACGCACAATGGACTTTAAGCTGGCGGGATACCCTTTAAGCTGGCGGGAGACCGACATCGCAACCAGAGAAGAAGCTGAGGCAGCACTGCAGCTGAAAGAAAGCGTGGAAGCGATGATCGGCAAAGGTGCTTTGTCCGACCCGGAGCTATACAAAAAGTATCTGGCTCTGGGTTTGAGTAAAAGTCATTCCCATGAAGAAAGCCCGGGATCACTCTCCGCCATGGAACATCGCCTCTACAATGCAGTAGAGAGAAAAGTGCTGGAGGATCTGCTTTTCACTATCTTCCCTATGCCTCTGGGCTATGACGATGTGCCATTCTAAAGAGGAGACGACAACAAAATGTTGTTTGGACTTTATCTTTATCATGCCGAAAGGAGGACTGTATGGATACACAAATGCTTAACCTGATGTACACCAGCCATCTGGCTGAGGTGCTTACTGATGCCGATACCTGGTTGATCTTCCAGCAGTTCGCTGGCAGGCATTATAAGCACAGCTTTGCTAATCAGGTCATACTCCATGCCCAAGACCCCAGAGCAACCTATATCGGTACCTACAAACAATGGACCAGTCTTGCTGGCAGGAGTATCAAAACCGATGCACCCCAGCTTACTCTTTATGCAGGCACTGCCAATCCCTTTACCCCTGCAGCAGAGATGCGATGGGCTACGGTATATGACCTAGCCAATACCCAGGGAACCCTGGACACTTTACCGCGCCTTTATCCTTTGTCACCTCGGCAACTCGACATTCTGACAGATCATATCGACAACCGTGAGACAATAGAAGATTACGACGATTTCCTCGGCATCCTGCTAAGAAAGTCAGCCAGAGATACACTCGGTGTTCTGGCCGATTCCTATCCTACTGGTGAAATTCCGGAACTCTTCGACGATGAGGAGTTTATGGCTGATTTCATCCTGCCGGCAGTGGCATTCCAGATCGAGGAGCACCGGAGCAGCAAGAGAAGTCTCTCCTTCATCGAGATCGAACCATACCTCTCCCTACTCAGAGAAGACCTTGCCCTCGCTTATGCAGTGGGCAGCTGGATAACCCACATTCACCTGGAAGCAACGTTGCTATTGAAAGAGATAAGCGATAGCCTGGAGTATCCTCTGCTGGGGGACGCACTTTCGGAACTCCTGCTATCATCCGCTTCTGTTGCTATAGAAGCTCAGAATATACTTTCCCTCCCCTCCCCTGCTGAGGCGACTGAGGAGAACTTAACGAAAGTACTTCCTGCGGAATCTACTCTCTCGCCGCAGCCTTCAACAGCCCATGCTGAGCAGGTTACAGCGAACTTAACGAAAGTAAATCCTGAGAATTTTACCCCTTCGCGACAGCTTCCGGACATTCCTCCCCTACCGGATCATGACCTACCGGATCTGGTCCCGTCTAACTTCGTCATACCCGTTGACTTCGATCAGAGGGGAAATCAGAAGCAGAAGTTTCAGCAAAATATCAGAGCGATCCAGCTCCTCAAAGAGCTCGAAAGAGAAGAGAGAGCAGCGACTACCGAAGAACAGCTGGTCCTGGCTAAATATGCTGGCTGGGGTGGCTTGCCCCAGGCCTTCGATCCTCTCAATCCGGATTGGCAGTCGGAATGCACGGAACTCGCCCTCCTTCTTAACGAAGAGGAATATCGGGATGCCCGGCGCAGTATGAGCAATGCTCATTATACCTCTGTCGAGGTTATCGATGCCATCTATGCCGCACTTGATCGGCTGGGGTATCAGGGAGACGGCAACCTCCTGGAACCTTCTATGGGTGTCGGTAACTTCTTCGGCCGTCTGCCAGATCAGGTATCCTCCAGCCGTCTCTATGGGGTGGAACTGGACTCCATAACCGGACGTATTGCCCAGAAACTCTATCCTCTGGCCGATATCCAGATAACCGGTTTTGAATCCGCCGAGTTACCAGACGAAGGTTTCGACATCGCCATAGGCAATGTGCCTTTTGGCAACTATACCCTCTTCGACCCCAAATACCGCAATGAGAACTTCCTCATCCACGACTATTTTTTGGCCAAAGCAGTGGACAAGTTGCGCCCGGGCGGCATCATGGCTTTCATCACCTCCAGCGGAACTCTGGACAAAGGAGATGCCTCCTGCAGAGAGTATCTGGCCCAGAGAGCCGATCTGCTGGGAGCCATACGGCTACCCAGCGACACCTTCACGGCTAATGCCGGTACGGAGGTGACCACCGACATCCTCTTTTACCAGAAACTGCCTCAGAAACGCAAAGATCTGACTGGCATACCCTGGATATATACTGTTCATGACGATGAGCTAGGTGCAGAGGTTAATCAATACTATCTCGACAATCCCCGGATGCTCCTGGGAACTCTCACCCTCTCCAAGAGCATGTACGGTGGTGACCGGGTAACCCTGAAACCCATCCAGGATGGCATAAAATTAGCCGACCTCCTGAAAACCGCTATAGAACAGCTACCCTCAGGGGTCTATAAGCCCTGGCAGTTGCAGGAAGAGAATGCCAGCGAAAGACAACGTAGGACCCTGCCTGCTCTCCTTTCGGTTAAACCGGGAGGATATGCGGTTGTAGACGGGACCATCTATCAGAGAGATGCCTCCGTCATGTATGAGATCGATTCCCAGTCCGGGTCCATCGCCGATCGGATCCGGGGCATGACCAAAGTCAAGGTGTCCATGCGTCGCCTCATCGCAGCTCAGCTGGCAGACTGCAGTGACGAGACCCTGTTCGCTTTGCAAGCCGATCTTAAGCTCATCTACGACAGTTTTACAGTCACCTTCGGCTTCCTCAACTCCAAGGCAAACCGTGGTGCTTATGCTGCAGATCCGGATGTCTATCTACTGACCTCCCTGGAGAGAGAAGACCAGGAAAACCCCAAGACATATCTCCCTGGCAGAGCCTTCTCGGCACGGACCATCGTGCTCAGCAAGCCAGTGGAGCGCGTGGCTACGGCCCAGGAAGCCCTGGTGGTCTCCATCCATGAAACCGGCAGAATAGACCCCAGCCTGATGTCTCGTTTACTGAGTTACCCGGCTGAGCGTATCACCGCTGAGCTGATGCGTGAAGGGGAGATCTTCCCAGTCCCACAAACATCGCCACAGCAGTGGGTCACCCGCTCGGAATATCTCTCTGGAAATGTGCGCCAGAAGCTAGCTCAGGTTGAGGCAGCGACAGGTGTAGACGGTCACTACCAAGCTAATGTAACCGCCTTGCAAGCAGTAATACCAGCAGATATTCCATCTGAAGAGATCGATCTGCGTCTGGGAGCCACTTGGGTGCCCCCTCAGATTTACCAGCAATTTACAGCTCATCTCTATGCTCTGCCCATAGGTGCCATCAGCCTCACCTTCGATGAACAAGAGAGCAAGTACAAGCTATCCATTGGCAGAGAGTGGAAAGGGAGTCATGCCGTCTTTACCGCCGACAGCAGATATGGTCTCAGCGAATGGACGGCACAAAAGGTCATTGAACATGCTCTCAACCGCACCACGGCAAAAGTCTATGTCCAACGAGGTGAACGGGGTGGACGGGTCATGGATCCGGAAGCCTCGGCTGCGGCGACAGAGAAGATAGATCTGGTCCACACTGCATTCCTTGACTGGGTCTGGCAGGATGCTTCCCGTCGCGAAGAGTTGGTCAGGGAGTATAACCGCATCTTCAACTCCATCGCCCTGCGAACCTATGATGGCAGCAGTTTGAACCTGCCAGGGAAGACCCCGGAGATATCCTTGCGAAAGCACCAGTTGGACGCTGTGGCTCGCATCCTCTACAGCAACCATAACACTCTGCTGGCTCATACTGTAGGCAGCGGCAAGACCTATATCATGGTTTCGGCGATCATGGAACTAAAGAGGATAGGCATTGCCCAGAAGCCTATGATTATTGTACCAAATCATCTGGTGGAACAGTGGGGGGCTGAATTCTTACGCCTCTACCCTAACGCCAGCGTCCTGGTAGCAACCAAGGAAGACTTTACTGCGCAGAAGCGGCAGCGCCTCTTCGCCAGAATAAGCACTTCGGACTGGGATGCCGTGGTCATAGCCCACTCCTCCTTTGCCCGGATACCTGTCTCCCCTGAGCGGGAGAAAGCCTTCATCGAGACTGAATGCAATCTGCTGAGAGAGAGTCTTACGGAAGCGCGTAAAGATCAAAGCGGCAATCGCTCGCTGAAAGGCATCGAGACTCAACTGGTTATACTGGAAACCCGCCTGAAGATCCTGACCGATACACCCAAAGATAATGCCGTTTCCTTCGATGAACTGGGCATCGATTTTCTCTTCGTGGACGAGGCCCATGAGTACAAAAACCTGGCCTTTCGGACCAGGATGGGTGAAATGGCCGGGATTAACGCAGGTGGAGCCAGGAAATCCACTGATCTGCTGATGAAGATTCGCTGTCTCTCTGAAGGCAACGAGACCCCCCGGATCTGCTTTGCCACCGGCACTCCTATCGCCAACTCGGTGGTGGAGATGTATACCATGCTGCGCTACCTCCATACCGTACGCCTGGCCGAGATGGGCTTGAGCAACTTCGATGCCTGGGCTTCTGTCTTCGGACGGGTGGTCACCTCTTTCGAGATTACTCCCGACGCTTCTTCCTTCCGGCAGATGAACCGTTTCGCCAGTTTCCACAACATTCCGGAACTCTTATCCCTCTTCCGAGAGATAGCCGATGTGCAGACCGCTGCCATGCTGGATCTGGCGAAGCCTGATCTCCTGGGAGGCAAGGCAACGATTATTCCAGTGGAAGGCACTCCCGAACTAAAGGCATTCGTAGAATCTTTGGCGACCCGCGCCGAAGCAGTGCGTCAACGCAGAGTGCGTCCGGATGAGGATAATATGCTCAAGATCACTACCGAAGGGCGCCTGGCGGCTCTTGACATGCGCCTGGTGGACCCCAAGGCTACACCTAACCCGACGAGTAAAGTTGCGGTCGCCGCCTCAAATATCTATCGCATCTGGGGAGAAACAAAGAAAAACAGAGGCACTCAGCTGGTTTTCTGCGACTTATCCACGCCAAAGACCGGCAAAGAATTCTCGGTCTACCAGGATCTCAGGAGCAAACTAAATGTGTGGGGTATCCCTATCAGAGATATTGCCTTCATTCACGATGCCTCCACCGATGAGGAGAGAGAAGCTCTCTTCGAGAGGGTCAGAGAGGGTGATATACGTATCCTGATTGGCTCCACAGCCAAGATGGGCACTGGCACCAATGTGCAAAATAACCTGATCGCCCTGCATCACTTAGATGTACCCTGGAAGCCTGCCGAGATGGAGCAGCGCGACGGGCGGATCCTCAGACAGGGTAATCTCAACTCTGCGGTGACCATATATCGCTATGTCACCGAGAACTCCTTCGATGCCTACTCCTACCAGATTCTGGAAGCGAAAGCCAACTTCATCGCCCAGATCATGTCCAATCAGGCGCTGAGCAGGACTCTCACCGATCTGGACAGCACTACCTTATCCTATGCCGAAGTCAAAGCCATCGCCTCCGGCAATGAGCTGATCAGGGAACTCTACCAGGTGGAGCAGCGGGTGCGTGAGCTGGAGAACAGTCTGATCCGCTATAATTCTATGATAGCTGACCATCAGCGCAGAATAGATGAATCACCCCGCCTGATTGCCGGTTATGAGAACTCACTGCTGGCTTTAAGAAAAGATATGGCCACTTATGAGAGTCACAAGAACTCAGCAGGCGATACCTTCCTGATCACCTTAGGAGACAGGAGGATCAATGAGAGAGCCGCTGCCGGAGAGCTTCTCTATTCGGTACTCTCGCTAGCCAGGCATAATGATCACGACTTTTTAAACACTCCCCTACCCCTGGGAATCTACCAGGGTCTGCACCTTTATGCCATCGACGATTCCACGCTGGAACTCAGAGGAGAGTCTGTGCAGCGCATCAATCTGGAAGGCAGTTCTTTAGGTGGTATCGCCCGTATCGAGAATGCAGCCAGAGGTATTGCTCGTAGTCTGGAAAGCGTGCAGACCGCTTATCAGGATTATCTGATCACCTTAGAAACCAGTCGCGAGATGATTGTCAAACCCTTTGAACACAGCAGCGAACTCCATGATCTGAAGAGTCGCCTGCAGGCAATCCACGCGGAGCTGGACATCGGCCAGAGAGAAGACAGGAGTGCAGTCGGCAGAGAGACTTCAGCCAGTGAAGAACGCCTGGTCTTCCCTGTCAAGCTGTATACCAGCCATGACTCCGCTCGGGAGATGGAGCTGCAAAACCTGATCCTGAAGAATGCCGGGTATATCCTCAGCAACAGGGAGACGCTGCATCGTTTTGTCAAAGTAATGGGCGTGCTGGGTGCCTCCATCTATGCCAACACCATGTTGACCACCCTGCAGATGCCAGATGGCACTCATTTCGAATCCGCTGAAAACTGGCAGGAGCTCTATGCCCGTGGTCTGAGAGATGGCGCCACCCCAATCCACACTCTCCTGGAGATTAAAACGACTGTCGAGATTAGTGGCGAACTGCGACTGTCCCACAAGAGAGTGCCGGTTGAACTCTACGATGTCTCGCAAACCAATGGTGCCTTGCACTGGTCAAAAGTCATTCCCAGGAAAGGCGTTACTGATCGTGATCTGCTTATCAAGGCTTTGTTCTCTCTTTTTCCTGACGGAGCAGACTATACCGATGATAAAATTTCTCCCCTGGGATTCTACGATCCGCTGAGTAAGAAAGCCGTTATACGCGATGACTTGGACCGCTCCCGGATCGCTTATGGCTTGATCCATGCTTACGCAGAGTACAGTGTAATGCGCAACTCCGACAGCATGCAGCGGCATCGGATTGATTTCGATCGCGCCACTGCCAAGCCATTAGCCGTAGCCGCCTGTTCTTATTATGGATTACCTGACTATGATGGAGGCGAGTATCTGACGATCTTAAGACGCAAATCTCAGTGGGATACTGAGAATGAAAAGATGCTTAAACTTATCCATGACAACTGCAATGCTTTCATCGCATCCCTCCAGCAATTGGTGCTTGCATACCACCAGGATGTTTCTCGTACCATTACCTCTCCTGCTCCCCCAAGAAAAGAAGTAGGTATGAGCAAGAGAGAGAAGGCCCAAGGAGCAGCTCTTGATGACCCACTTCCCGCTCAGTTACCTCCCGAACCCACGAGCCTGCAGAGAACTGCTACAGCCTTCGCAGAGTTACGTAGAAGAGCCGCAGAGGATGAAACTAAACCCACCTACGCAGAGCTGTGCAGGGTTTTTGCCGACTCTATAGAACTAAACCCTGATGCGGATATTCAGGATAGTTATGAGGCAGTTCCCTATCTTTCCGCGGTTAATCGCAGGGCAGTAAAGGATCCTCGTCAGTCAGACAGGCAAAAAGGTGGTGATTTCTTCGCATGAGTTTTATCGTCGGCAGAGGCATGATCGGACCGGCAGCAACCGATGAGCACGCTATTTCACTGGCCTCCATCTTAAACGCTATGGGCTGGCCCTGCTACCATGATGTTGAGGTCACCTGGGACAACATCAATCAGTTAAGAAGTGATCTCAGAGGTGAGAAGATACCACCGCCTGATGTTTGGCGTGCTGCAGTCTATCGGCTGCATAACAATGATCTGACACCGATTATGCGAGATAAATCCGAAGAGCGTTTCGTGGTCAACGGATACATAGTATCCTTCCTCTGGAATTCTGAGACCCAGAATCGGGAGCAGAAGAGCTCTGCTGTCAACACCGTTGATGTCATCGTGGACGATGAGTTCTATGATAGCTTCACGCCTGTAGGCATTGACCTGGAAGATACCTCCCCGGGAAGTTATCGTGCCCGGATCAACGATCTGCTCACAGAGCTCGCTACGAATCGTCCCCCACTGTGGGCAGGTGTAAGTTGTCCCTTCGTGGTTTATCCCAAACTGCTGGGTGAGAATGTGCATTATCAGCTGGTGATCAACCTGACTTCTCTCCTGAAAGCTCTGGATTATGATGTGGTCTTCAGCAGGGAATATGATGAGAATACTAACCGTGTGACCCATAACGGAGCCATCCCGACGCTGATCTCTCCGGAGGATTGGAAGACCTGTCTGTGGATGCTCCGGGAGAGGATAGCCATCCCCCCGGAAGATTATCTGAACAGGGAGATATACTGTGTCAACGGACATCTGGTTGAGATCGGCAGCACCCCTGTGGGTAACCGGTCTTACTTTACCGAGAGCGACAAGGATAGTATTATCTACCCGCTGTTTATCGACGGCACAGGTGGCTATCGTCTGCTGATACCAGTGACCAACGAGGTGTTTACCAGTGTTGGCATACCCAGAGAAACCTGGTCAGCTGAGGTTCGAAAGGTGCTGAGTAAGCTGGCTGTCACTTTGGATTCATTGTGGAGTCCAACGCCTGGGTCTGCTGAATCGGCAAGATAATGAGCGAGCATCTCATCTACTTTTCCCTTGAACAGAATAATATCATCTGCATCTATCTTGGCAAGACCAGGAAAGAGACCATTCAGAGGCTACGCTTAGCTCAGAAGGACTTGATTCTGAGGGAGGACAAAGCCCAGGTAGAATCCTGCATCTTCTTGCTAGAGCTGATCAGCGACGAGGACTTTCTCACCAGGCGGTTTTATATGACAGGACCCTGCTGAGGTAAAAGCGAATGTCCCGTAATGGAGTAGTTTCTCCTTAGCATGATTACCCAACTGCGATCATTATGAATACCAGAGACATACCAGATTGCTAAGGAGAATGGACATGGATACTCTACCATTTCGGATCCGTGTTACTGGCATTGTTATAGTTGATGAGAAGATTCTGTTGGTCAAACAGAGAGTTACTGAAGATAGAGGGTGGTCCCTGCCTGGAGGCAGAGTGGAACAAGGAGAAACACTTGAGAGTGCACTCGTTCGAGAGATAAGAGAAGAGACAGGGTTAGTCACCAAAGTCACTAAGCTGCTGTATATCTGTGATATGCCCTATGCCTATCCCTCAACTCTGCACATCACTTTCCTGGCGGATTATCTTTATGGAACTATTGCTCTGCCTTCTTCTGAGTTCGATGAAAACCCAATATCCGATGTTCAGTTTGTCCTGATCAGCAATCTGGACCAATATGGTTTCTCTCAGGAGTTCTGCGACAGAGTTAAGAGTAACTTCCCTGACGCTGGTAACTATATGGGTATAAAGGCGAACATCGGTCTTTAGTAAGAGATCAGATATAGATAGAGCAGCAAGAGATAGGTAAACTGTTATGGAGGCTTTAACCAATGAGAATGTTCAGGATAATTAGCGGGATTTTAATTTTGTTCGCATCAGTTGCTCTGCTGCTGATTCCTGTAATTGTTACCGACTGGTTTTTTCTTGGAAAAATTATTTATGCCATATCTATTCCGCCTGGATTTGTTGCGCTGTTTGCGCTTAGCGGTATCTTCGATGATCTGGATAAGTACTGTACAAAGTGGAGGCATGAGTTTAATGGATGCATCTGCGTACATTGTGGATACCAAGATCATGAAAGAGAGGACAGCAAATGTGCATGTAAAAAATGTGGTATAGAGCTCCCTCATACATGGGAATATGAAACAAGTACCGAAACGAGTGAAGGATCATCGAGTTGGGATGAGTTTGGTGGTTATACACTATATGAGATAACAACTACTATCACATCCTATTGCGTAATCTGCGGAGCAACAGAGATCGAGAAAAATACGGTGTTTTATCAAGATAGATCTGACTAGACGCACATGAACTATAGACGGTATCATGGACTTTTACGAGTGTTGGAGGTTACCTGCATGTTTTGTCTCTTCGGGCATAAGTGGAACGGCTGTAAATGTGATCGCTGTGGCAAGATACGTGACGAAGGTCACGATTTTCAGGAGCAGTCAGAACCTGATCTAAGCCAATACAAATTGGAGCCGGGATGGTCGGCGCATGTTCATCTCCGGACATGTAGTCGCTGCCATTCC
>Ga0123353_10002136_pt1 | contig 24451 bp, 26 predicted proteins | sample TergutLab28metaG_3_FD_92763 | JGI IMG/M metagenome (GOLD analysis project Ga0123353, IMG submission 92763) | Labiotermes labralis P3 segment gut microbial communities from Petit-Saut dam, French Guiana - Lab288 P3 | ecosystem: Host-associated > Arthropoda: Insects > Digestive system > Gut ... | reverse complement strand
AGATATAAGGCCGCATATGATTGTTGTTTTCCGTAAATGTATTTATAAGATAACCCACGTTGATGATTTAGAAGGATACAAGGGAGATATTAAGATAACCTGTGAAATGATGTCGCAAGCTCAGGGTAATTTCCCGGGCGTTGACTTTGATTAATTATCCCTTTGTGTTAAAATAGTGTTAAAACTAAAATAGGTACCGGCTTTAATAGCCTGTACCTATTGATTTTACTAGGCAGGAGGGATTTGAACCCCCGGATGATGGAGTCAGAGTCCATTGCCTTACCGCTTGGCGACTGCCCACTGCTTTTATCAAATGATAATGTAGCATAAAAAACGCACCGTGTCAATACAATTTTTTTTGGCAGGGGCCAGTTTAGAGCGATTCTTTGCTTGATAAAATCATAAAAATAACATATACTAAGAAATATATAAAAAGTTTTACCATTTTTTTGATTAATATATTGCTTTTTAATGTAATATTCTTTATAATGGATGGGAACTATGGAACCGAATAATAATAACAATGATAATAAAAATGACCGCGGCGAATTTCTTCGCGGGATTACGTTTTTATCGCAGCTTGGAATCACGATAACCGCGTGTATACTGGTTGGGGTCTTTCTTGGCAGATGGCTTGATGATACCTTCGGCACATCGCCCTGGCTTCTGTTACTGTTTACGTTTCTTGGCATAGCCGCAAGTTTTATGTCGATATTTGACATGGCACGGCGCAGATAAAATGTGTTTTACCGGAGGGACAATGTTATCGGTTTTAAATAATATGTCATGGACGGCAAAAAGAATGATTTTGATCATAATTGTTTCGTCATTGCTTATAATGGCTGCGGGCGCGGTCTTTTACCGCTCCATGGCGGCTCTGCCGTTTGCGTACGGCGTTTTGATGGCTATGGCGCTTAATATCGGCAAGGTTTTCATGCTTGAAAACACTGTGCAAAAGGCGCACGGATTGGATCCGGAAGAAGCGAAAAGGGTCGCGAATATCGTAAGGCTGCAGATACTCGGTAGGTTCGCGCTTACGGCGGCGGTTCTGGTTGTTGCGGGCTTGGCCCCCTTCATTGATGTTTTAGGCGCGGTTTTCGGGATTTTCACTTGGCAAATTGCCGCGTATTCAATGAGGTTCTCTAAAAAAATAAAGGAATAAAGAATATTTTCCGATATATGTAAAAAGGAGCGCCGGTATATGGATTTAAACATTCAAATTTTGGGAGTCCTCCGCATAGGCAGCTTCGAGCTGTGGATAACCGAATCCATGCGAAATTCGTGGATTATCAGCGCCGTACTTATCCTGTTCGCCTTAATCGTGCGCATCAGGCTGAAGCATTTCACCGAAATCCCCAAAGGCTTTCAAAACGCCATAGAGGCGATAGTCGAGGCTTTTGACGGTTTTGTACGGGGTGCCGCCGGTGATAAATTAGCCTATTTGGGCAACTGGTATTTTATGGTCTTTGCTTTCATCCTATGCTCCAATATCAGCGGCCTTTTCTTTCTGCGCCCGCCAACCGCGGACTGGGCTGTCACATTTTCGTTCGCTTTCGTGACGCTGATTTTGATTCATGTTACATCATTCAGGTATAAAAGGTGGGCACATGTAAAAAGCGCCCTTCTTACCCCTCATTGGCTGTTTTTACCGATTAACATTATCGGGGAGCTGGCGCGGCCCGTTTCGCTCAGCTTCCGTCTTTTCGGCAACATTTTATCCGGTATGATCCTTATTTCGCTTTTATACGGCCTTGCGCCGCCGTTTGTGCTTTACGGCTTGCCGCTTGTGGTTCACGCGTTCTTCGATATTTTTGCGGGTGTTTTGCAAACCTACATCTTCTGTATCGTCAGCCTTTCGCTTATCGGCGTTTTCGCCGGCGGGAAGGATTAATTGTTTTTACTTATTTAATATATAAACAAAGAATTGGAGGAATTCAACATGCATGACCCTCAAGTAATGGATTCATTGGCCCAAGTCATGATTGTAGGGCAAATAGCTTCAGCCATAGCGGTTATGACCGCTGTTACAACCACTTTCGGACAAAGCCGGATAGCCTCCCACGCTATTGACGCTATCGCGCGCCAGCCCGAGGCCAGAGGCCCTGTAACAACCTCGATGTTCGTAGGCCTTGCCATGTGCGAAACCGGCGGTATTTACGGCTTGGTAATCGCTATCCTGCTGCTGTTCGCCAACCCGCTGGTGGGTCACTTTATGAGGCTTATGGAAGTAGGTTTATAGGATCGTAATACAATCCAACCTGATATGTAGGAAGTAAAGGATGATTTTCTTGAGAGCTGACTTATTGTTAATGCTTTCCGGCGCACCGCCAGAAGGACATGTGTTTGCCCTAAACATGCAAACAATTCTTTCGTTCCTTCCTCATCTGGTTAACTTTGCCCTGCTGGCTTTTATTTTGACCAAGCTGCTGTATAAGCCCGTTAAGGAAATGCTGCACAAACGCGCCGAAAGGGTTTTGGATCAGTTAAATAATGCCAGGGACGAGATGGAGAAGGCGACAGAGCTGAAGCTTCAATACGAGCAGCGGCTCAAGGACATTGAGGCGGAGCGCGACGGGATAATCGATTCGGCCAGAAAAACAGCCACGGACACAAGCAAGTCAATTTTGGCGGACGCCAAAAAAGAGTCGGATGAGATTTTGGCGCGGGCTAAGGTGAACATTGAGCTGGAACGCGAACGCGCTAAGGAAGAATTGCGGCTTCATATTATCCAAGTCTCCTCGGCGATGACGGAAAAGTTTTTGGTACGCTCCATAGCGGCGGTTGACCATGACCGGATGTTTGACGAAACCATGGCGGAACTGGAGGAGATGGCATGGCGCAATTAAGTGCCATCTACGCGTCCGCGCTTTTCGACCTGTTTTTGGAAAAAACCAAGGAAACCGGTAACAGCGGATACGCGGACGATTTTCTTGAACACGCCGTTTTTATGCGCGATATGTTGAAAGAGGACGAATGCCACCGCATTTTGCTCCATCCGCATATCTCCAGCGCGGAAAAACGCGCATTCTTTGAGGACGCCCTTGCCGGGCACATCCATGTTGATCTGCTGGGGCTTTTGAACCTGGCTATTACAAAAAACCGCGAGGCTTTCCTGGTTCCCGCTTTTAATGAGCTTATCGGCATGGTAGAGCGGTATCAGCGCAAAGCCAGGGCCAAGGTTATTTCAGCGGTCCCGTTAAGCGGCGCGCAGATTGCGGCGCTTGAGAACATGCTGTCCGGGAAGCTGGACAAACATGTTATCATTACGCATGTGGCTGACCCAAATGTAATTGGCGGCATATATATCTACGTAGACGGGCATTTTATTGACAGAACGGTCAAGACACGCCTGCGTGAATTGAAATCCAGTATAATAGAGGGGGGCGGCTTGTGACGCTCAGACCTGATGAAATAAGCTCTGTAATCAAAAAACAAATTCAAGCATATTCTTCGCAGTTAGACGTAAGCGAGGCGGGCAGCGTTATACAGGTCGGCGACGGGATTGCCCGCGTTTATGGCCTGACCAGCGCCATGAGCGGTGAGCTGCTTGAGTTTTACAGCGGCGTAAGGGGGATCGCCCTTAACCTTGACGAGGACAGCATCGGTGTCGTTATTCTCGGCCCGGACTCCCATATCAAGGAAGGCGAACCTGTAAAACGCACGGGCCGTATAGCTGAGGTACCCGTCGGAGACGGCCTGCTTGGGCGCGTCGTTAACCCGCTGGGTCAGCCCGTGGACAACAAGGGCCCCATCGCCCACACCCAAACGCGCCAGATTGAGCGCATCGCCCCAGGCGTTATCATGCGCCAGGAGGTTGATACGCCCTTACAAACGGGTATTAAGGCCATTGACGCCATGGTTCCCATAGGGCGCGGCCAGCGCGAGCTGGTTATCGGCGACAGACAAACGGGTAAAACCGCTATCTGTATTGACACCATCATCAATCAAAAGGGTAAAGGCGTATTGTGCATCTACGTCGCCATAGGCCAAAAAATATCTACAACCGCGCGTATCGTTAACACGCTGCAGGAAAAAGGCGCGATGGATTACACCACCGTCGTGGTAGCGGCGGCAAGCGACTCTTCCCCGATGCAATACATCGCTCCCTACGCCGGATGCGCCATAGGTGAAGAATGGATGGACGCGGGCAAGGATGTTCTCATCGTTTACGACGACCTTTCCAAACATGCCGTCGCTTACCGCGCTCTCAGCCTGCTGCTGCGCCGCCCTCCGGGCCGCGAGGCTTTCCCGGGCGATGTTTTCTACCTGCACTCCAGACTGCTTGAGCGTTCCGCCCGCATGGCGGACAAGCACGGCGGCGGTTCCATTACAGCCCTGCCCATCATCGAAACCCAGGCCGGCGACATATCCGCATACATTCCCACAAACGTCATATCCATCACGGACGGGCAGATCTATTTGGAAACCGAGCTTTTTAACAATGGTATCCGCCCGGCTATAAACGCGGGCCTTTCCGTATCCCGAGTCGGCGGCGCCGCACAGATAAAGGCCATGAAAAAATTGGCCGGCCCTCTGCGCGTCGAGCTTGCCCAGTACAGGGAACTTGCGGCGTTCACACAGTTCGGCTCAGATTTGAGTAAGGATACTCTAGACCGTCTCCGCCATGGCGAGCGCATCGTCGAAACCCTCAAACAGCCGCAGTACGAGCCCATGCCCGTAGAACAGCAGGTGCTTATCCTATACGCGCTGACGCACAAATATTTCTCCGGTGTTAACGTTGAAAGCATACAGTCAACTCAGCGCGAGTTTCTGGCGTTTATTGCCGACAGGCACGCCAACATTATAGACGAGCTGAACGCGAAAAGGGATATCTCCGCCGAGCTGGAGGCAAAAATCAAAGCGGTCTGCGACGAGTTTTTTAAGAAATAATACTGTTGCGGGCGGGACGCCCGCGTTCCCAAAGGGTGTGGACATAACATGCCGTCAATGAAGCATATAAAAAGGCGCATCTCGAGTATAAAGAGCACCAAGCAGATTATGAAAGCGATGAACCTTGTTGCCGCTTCAAAATTGCAAAAGGCCAAGCAGCGTCTGGACGCGGTGCGCCCGATGTTCAGGGAAATACAGCAGATTATGGACAGCGTACGTGATCACGAGGGCGCTGAACAAAGCGTGTATTTCAATGGACGCGAGGAAGTTAAGAACGCCGCTTATGTCATAATAGCGAGCGACAGGGGTCTTTGCGGCGGGTATAATATCAATCTGTCAAAGGAAGCCATGGGCTTCTTTAACTCCAATTCCCTTAAACACCCACAGAAAAAGGAAATAATCATAACCTTGGGCAACAAGGGCTGGGAGTATTTACGCCGGCGCGGAAGGATTGCCTTGCATAAGTACGAGGGCCCTTCCGTTAACGTGTCCTACGCCGATGCTGAAAAAATCGGCAGCCTGCTTTATTCCATGTACACTCTGGGAGAGATTGACGAGGCGTATGTTGTTTACACAACATTTAAATCTGTTTTGACGCATATACCGAAGGTCGCCAGAATTTTGCCGATTGGTTCGATTGAATCAAGCAAGGAAGCGGCTTCGGCGGATGCTTACAAAAAGCGGATGATTTTTGATCCGGACATAAAAGGGTTTATGAACTATGCCGTACCCTTATACCTGAACACTTTTATGTACGGAGCAATGACAGAAGCCTATGTGTGTGAAGAAGCGTCGCGCATGACAAGCATGGACTCGGCGACAAAGAACGCGTCCGATATCATGGACGATTTAACCCTAATCTACAACCGCACGCGCCAAAGCCTGATCACACAGGAAATAACCGAAATCGTAAGCGGCGCAAACGCTTTGCAATAATTGTATAATGTTTTAGTGCTTTTAAGGTTTCAGGTAAAGGAGATGTTGTTTTGGCTGGAAAAAACATAGGCAAGATTTTGCAAATAATGGGCGCGGTGTTGGACATACGTTTTGAGGGCGAGCTTCCGGCGCTGTACAACGCCATAGAGGTTCAAAACGGTAACGATACGCTTGTCCTTGAGGTTGCGCAGCATTTGGGCGACAATGTCGTGCGCTGCGTTTCCATGGGCGCGACGGACGGACTTATCCGCGGAACGGACGCTATCGACACTGGCCATCCCATATCGGTGCCTGTCGGGCCGGAAACCTTGGGGCGAATGATGAACGTGCTGGGCGAGCCGATCGATAATAAACCGAGGCCGGAAACCAAGGAACGCTGGCCCATCCACCGCGAAGCCCCCGGGTTTTCCGACCAGACAGCCGTCACGGAGATGCTTGAGACCGGAATAAAGGCCATAGACTTGCTCTGCCCTTATTCAAAGGGCGGTAAAATAGGCTTGTTCGGCGGCGCGGGCGTCGGCAAAACGGTTATCATAATGGAGCTTATCCGCAACATAGCCACGGAACACGGCGGTTTCAGCGTATTCGCCGGCGTTGGCGAACGTTCCCGCGAAGGCATTGATCTTTATAACGACATGATGGGTTCCGGCGTTTTGAACAAGGCCTCGCTGGTGTTCGGGCAGATGAACGAGCCGCCCGGGGCGCGTATGCGCGTGGGCTTTACGGGGCTGACGATTGCGGAGTATTTCCGCGACGTAAGCTTACAAGACGTTCTGCTGTTCATTGATAATATTTTCCGTTACGTGCAGGCAGGTTCGGAGGTTTCTGCGCTGCTGGGGCGCGTTCCCAGCGCTGTGGGTTACCAGCCCACGCTGGCCACCGAGGTCGGAAGCCTTCAGGAGCGCATAACATCAACAAAAACGGGTTCCATCACTTCGGTGCAGGCCATTTATGTGCCTGCCGACGACTTTACGGATCCCGCCCCCGCCACAACCTTTGCGCATCTTGACGCAACGACGTCGCTGTCCCGCGCGATAGTCGAAATGGGTATCTACCCGGCTATCGACCCGCTTGAGTCTACCTCACGTATTCTGGATAAAAGCATATTGGGCGCGGAGCATTATAGCACTGCGCGTTCTGTGCAAAGTATTTTGCAAAGGTACAAAGATTTACAGGATATTATCGCTATCCTAGGTATGGATGAGCTTTCCGAGAACGACAGGCTGATAGTAGACCGCGCGCGTAAGGTGCAAAGGTTCCTGTCACAGCCCTTCTATGTGGCCGAGAAGTTTACATCAATTCCCGGCAAATATGTGCCTGTGGCGGAAACCGTACGCGGGTTCGGGCAGATTATCGAGGGTAAGTGCGATGATATACCTGAAGCGTATTTCCTGAACAAAGGTACCATTGATGAAGTTCGCGAAAGTTACAACAAAGAAACCGGGGGTGAGTGATTGGCTAAAAAAATCCATTTGCGGGTAGTTACACCGGACGCTGTAAAAGCCGAGTTATCCGCCGATATGGTTATAATGCGCTGTAACACCGGGGATATGGGCGTCTTGCCGGGTCACGAGGCTTGTTCCGCCGTCCTTGATTACGGGGTGCTGCGCATCATGAACGAGGGCAGCGAAGAACGTAGAATGGCCGTCTTTGGCGGGGTTGCGCAGATAAGGGACGACGTTGTCTCCATTCTGGCAAACAGCGCGGAATGGCCCGAAGATATTGACCACGCAAAAGTGGAAGCGGCACGCGACGCCGCCCAGCGGCGCCTGCAGGAAGAAACTGACGACATGGACATCGCGCGTGACCAGGTTTTACTGCGCCGTTCGCTGGTGCAGCTTGAGGTCAGCACTTATTCGACCCTTAATAAACCCAGCAGCTGATCTATCTTTGTATTTCTATGAATTTGAGCGGCGCGCGCGCCGCATCTGTGGTTGAATAATGCTATTCAACCACTTTTAAATGTAAATTATAAAATTATAGGTGAAAAAGTGAAAATAACTAAATTGACCAATCGCAATATTATGTTCAGCACCCCGGAGGACGCGGATTCCGATGTACATATGGGCGTTATTCTTGGCACAAAGCATAATTTTATAGTTGATACCGGGATCGGCGGCGGCTGCGCAGAAGAAATGTTGAAATATATCGGCGGCGACTCTAAGCCGGTAATCGTTATCAATACGCATCACGACTGGGATCATATCGCCGGCAACTGGGTTTTTGAGGGCAGCGCGATAATCGCCCACAAGCTTTGCCGCGAGCTTATGGATAAGACATGGGATGAAAAAATACAGCGCGCCGTGCGGAACAACCGGTATTTCAAAGGCGAAGTCCGCAAATGCCTGCCAAACCTGCTGTTTGAAGGCAGCATGCATTTCCCGGAGGATGGAATTTGTATCTTCCACACTCCGGGCCACACGCAAGACGGCATCAGCGTATATGATTCCGTGGATAAAGTCCTGTATGTCGGAGACAGTTTTGGCGTTGACGACGGTGAAGCTTGTTATTGGGGTGAAGAAGAAGATATTACGGGTTTTCGGCACATGATTGAAACTTATAAGCAATATGATTTTGAAATCTGCGTATCCGGTCACAGCGAGCCGCAGACAAAAGAAGTTATCGTACTTCTGGAAACAGCGCTGGCAGAGGCTTGCGGCACAAACGATAATTGACCCTATCTCTCCGGCTCAAACCATCCACTGTATTGTAATATATGTCTGTGCCTAGGCTTCACGCTGCCTCGTATTTCCGGGTTCCGGTACGCGCGCGGTGTGACGCCCATTATTTGCGAAAAACAGCGGTTAAAGCTGGAAATGGACGGAAAACCCACGGTTTCGGCAATGTCCAGCACAGCGTTATCCGTCGTTTGCAACAAAAAGCATGCTTTGTCTATGCGCGTGGCGTTTACAAAGCTAAGCGGTGAAACCCCCATAATCGAGTGGAACAACCGCCGGAAATGGGTTGTGCTCAGGTGGCACATGTCCGCCAAAAACCCTATTGTTATGCCGTTCATGTAGTAATGGTCTATATAATCCAGCGCGGGCGCAAGCACAAGCGTTTCCTTTCGCGGAACGCCGTTTCCTTCCCGCTCATTAATCCGCGCCAGTTCATAAAAAAGCGCGATAAACAACGCTTTTACAACGGTACGGTGCCCGTTCTTGCCCGCGCGCAGCTCGTCCAGTATGCTTTCAATAAAAAAATACATCCTTGGGTTTTCGTCCTTACTAAAAATGCAGCTCCTTGCCGATTGAATCAAAAACGACAGGTCAAAATCCTCCTGCGTACGCACCATATCGTGCAAAAGCTTGCGCAGATCCGCGAAAATATATGACCACAGGCTGGACGTCCCCTTGTCCGAATAAGTTGTATGCGGCACAAAACGCGGAATGCAGGTCATATCCCCAGCCTTGTAGAAATGCGGCTCGTCCCGCATCATAATCGTCCCGCTGTCGCTGTGGCATATACCTATTTCCAAGCAATTATGGAAATGCAATCTGTTGCTTGGTACCTCCGATATCCGCCAATTGTCCCCGTCCAGCAAAATAACCGGAAAATCCGCGTCCAGCTCATACAAGCGGTATTCAATTATCTGCCTGGATTTACGCGCCATATTATCACCGATTAAAATATTTATAATGCATTATACATCAAATGCCAAGCCTTTTCAATGGTCATTTTTAGGTTGTTTGCCATTGATAATCTTCTGAGTATGGTGTATAATGAACATGGATTGGAGGTCAATATATGGAGCGCTACGCATGGAAAGCCCGTGTTTTACCGGGCATGCATGACGAGTACAGGAAACGGCATGACGGGATTTGGCCGGAAATGAAGGAGCTGCTTAAAGAAGCGGGTATATGCAATTATTCAATCTGGCTGACCGGCGATGAACTCTTTGGTTATTACGAATGCCGGAAAGGCACGGAACACGCGGCGGCGGTTCAGGCCGGAAGCGCCGTTGTGGACCGCTGGAACGCGTACATGAAAGATGTAATGGTAATGGAAATGGATCCCAATACAGGCGCACAGCCGTTAATGGAAGAAGTATTTTATCTTGAATAGCTGGAGGTACATATGAAATACCGCAGACTTGGACGAACAGGGTTCAATGTAAGCGAAATCGGCATAGGGCTTGAACATTTGTTTAAGGAAGAGGAAAGCGTCGTTATTGAATCAATCCGCGCGGCTATAGAGGGCGGCGTGAATTATTTCGATTGCTTCTCAATCAAGGATTTTGAGAAAAGCTCCGATACCAATGTTGATTTTGAGATACTGGGCAAAGCCATCGAAGGCAAAAGGGACAAATTATATCTTAATTTCTTGGTAAATTCGCTGCATAACGCCGACGAAACAGACGTTAGCCTTGGATGTTTCTTAAAGGAAGTTAAAACCGACTATGTTGATATGTTAATGATAGCCTGCTGCGACAAAATGACGGAGATTGAAAGGCTTATAGGCGAAAACAGTCTTTCAGCGCACGCGCAAAAACTCCAGGCCCAAGGGAAAGTTAAGTATATCGGGCTTAGTACGCACAGCACGTCCGTCACGCTTAAAGCCATTGAAAGCGGTGTTTTTGATGTGCTGATGTATCCGGTAAATCCCGCTTTTGACGTACTGACAAACGAGGACGATTATATCGAGGACGATATCGCCAAGCTCTGGGACTCGGCGCATGATTACAAGACGGATGAAAAAGCCGGCGCCCCGCGAAAGGATATGTTTATAGAATGCGGGAAAGCGGACGTTGGACTCGTCGCCATGAAGCCCTACGCGGCGGCCTGGCTGTTCAAGCCCGAAATAAATACCGGGTTTACGCCCGTAAACCTTCTTTCCTACGCCTTGTCGCAGAACAACGTCGCAACCATAGTACCCGGCGTCTCCAATCCGCAGCACGTACGGGACATGCTCGCGTACAATACCGCGTCGGACGCCGAACGCGATTTCAGCCGGGCCGTAGCGCAATCCAGATGGTCCGCGCGGGGCAACTGCCTCTACTGCAACCATTGCCTGCCTTGCAAAGCCGGCATTGACATCGGCGAAACAAACCGTCTTACGGACAACGCGGGAAAAATCGATCATTCAACCCTGGCGGAAAAATATGCCGCGCTTCCGGCAAAAGCGTCATCATGCGTAAAATGCGGCGAATGCGTGAAACGCTGCCCGTTTGAGGTGGATGTGATGGGTAAATTGAAACAAGCCGTAGAAATTTTTGAATAATTATTGAATAACCGAAGGGGACACTCTTCAAAGCGTCCCCTTCATAACCTTTCTTTACTCCCTTTTTACCAAAACCTTCTCCTCATACTCCCTGACCCGTTCAAGCCAATCCTCGCCGGGAACGCCGGTCTGCCCGCAAAACGCTTCCCACACATCGCCCACGGGATACAGCTTCAATTCCTCGCGTAAAACCGTCATTGCCGTAAAATCGCCGGAATCCTGCATTTCCTTTAATTTATCATGAGGGGTTAAGAGTGCCGTTAACAAGGCCTTCTGCATATTACGCATACCGATAACCCAGGCGGCTATCCTGTTTATACTCGCGTCAAAAAAGTCCATGGCAAGTATTACGCGCTCGGTGCCGGCCCGTACGATTTCGGAAGCGATGCCCTTTACCTCGTCGTCCAGCAGCGGCACGTGGTCGCTGTCCCAGCGCACGCTGCGCGTCACATGCAGCGCAATTTTTTCCGAAAACAGGAGCATGGACGGGATTTTATCCGCCACGGACTCCGTGGGATGGTAATGCCCGTTGTCAAGCAGGCAGAACAGGCCGTTCTTCGCGGCGTACTGCATATAGAATTCATGTGAGCCCACCGTGTAGCTCTCAAGGCCGATTCCGAACACCTTTGATTCCACGGCGACGTTTACCTTTGATTTATCATACTGTACCGAAAGAATTTTATCCAGCGAATCCTTTAACCGCGCGCGGGGGCCGCTCCGGTCGGCGGGTATTTCCTTGAACCCGTCGGGAATCCAAATATTGACTGTGCTGTGCGTTCCAAGCTCCTTCGCGAAGTATTCGGCTATTTTAAGGCAAGCCTGCCCATGCCGGATCCAAAACGCGCGGATTTCCTCGTCCGCGCTGGACAAGGTTCCATCCGCGGCTTTTGGATGCGAAAAGTAGGTAGGGTTAAAGTCCAGCCCCAACCCGCGTTTTTTGGCAAAATCCACCCAGGCCGCGAAATGCTCGGGGCATAACGCGTCACGGTCAACGCGGTTATCCCCGAAAACCGCATAACTTGCGTGGAGGTTCAGCCTGTGCTTACCCGGAATCAAGCTTAACGCCATATCCATATCAGCCATCAGTTCGTCAGGCGTACGCGCTTTTCCGGGATACCCGCCCGTAACCTGTATGCCGCCTGATAATGACATTTGCCCTTCAAAACCGCCGACATCGTCGCCTTGCCAGCAATGCATTGAAATGGGGACGCTTTTCAGTTTTTCAATCGCCGCGCCTGTATCCACGCCGATTGCGGCGTATTTTTGCTTGGCGTATTCGTACCGCCCTGTCATAATATCACTCCCGATTTTTATCGCCGATTTCTGTCAAATTCAAAACGCATTACCCGGAAAGGCATTCTCCATTCCATTTCCATTGATACATCCGTAATAATTATCCAATGTATGCCGGGCGTTGTATTCGTCCCGACGCGCCAATTCCATGAGACCCTTCCGTCCTCGCCGGCTGTTTTGAGCTTATTCTCGCCCGAAACGCCGGCTGCCCTGCTTTCACCGCTTTTGTACAGAACCGTAATCGAATATGTCTCACCGGGTCTGCCGTAAATTTCAATGCCCGCATTCCTGCCGACTAAGCCCGTATATGAAGCGCTTGTCCGGACAATGGTATAATCAGCCGCCGCAACCTCTGCATACGCCGAATCCGCGTTTGCTTCTAAAAAACTCCCCGGGTTTGCGGCGAACATAATGGCGGAAATAATTATGGCAAAAAGATTAACGGTTATCATAAAGCAGAAAGCGTTTTAAAATCATCCTTCAATGACGCGTATAAGGATTTAAACAGGACGTGGTATTTAGCGTAACCCGCCGTTGAACTTTGCTCAGGCATAGCGGGAGCATTTGTCGTGATAAGCGCGTCACAGGCCGCCGGGACGGATTTAAACACGCCAGCCCCAACCGCCGCCAAAATCGCCGCGCCAAGGGCCGGCCCTTCCTGGCTTTGAGCCGCGGCAACCGGAATCCCGAAAACATCGGCAAGCATACCGCGCCAGAACGCGCTTCCGCCGCCGCCGCCGCAAGCGGTTATGTCTTTTACCCCAATGCCCATTTCCCTTATGATATCAAGGGAATCCTTGCCGGCAAAGCTTACGCCTTCCATCACCGCGCGGATTAAATCATTTTGGGTATGCGACGCGGACAAGCCGAAGAACACGCCGCGGCAATCCGGGTCTTTATGCGGGGTACGTTCGCCGTTCAGGTACGGAAGGAAGATCAGGCGGTTGCTGCCGATAGGCGACCGGGCGGCTAAACCGCTCATTATATCGTAAACGTCCCTGCCCTCTTTCGCGGCTTGTTCGCACAGGTTGCTCAGGGCCTGGTTACGGAGCCATTGCAAGCTCATCCCCGCCGCCAGCGATACGCCCATAACATGCCATTCGCCCGGCACAGCCGCGCAAAAAGCATGCGCCCGCCCCGCCGGATCCAATTTCATTACGGAAGTATGCGCGAAAACCACACCGGAACTGCCGATGGTTACAAACGCGCGTCCATCCCTTGCGACCCCGGTTCCGATAGCCGCGGCGGCATTATCCCCCGCCCCGGCTACGACGGGCAGCCCGGCGGGCAATCCCGTTTCACGGGCTGCGGCCTCCGATATCTGCCCCGTAACCTCGCAGCTTTCGTAAAGCTTGCCCAGCAGTCCTTTGTCGATGTTAAGCTTGTCCAAAACCTCATCAGACCAGCAGCGGCGCGGCACATCCAACAGCCCGGTGCCGCTGGCGTCGCTCATATCCCCGGCGTTGTCCCCGGTCAGCTTATAGCGGATATAATCTTTGGGAAGCATGATAGAAGCGCATTTCGCGTAATTCTCCGGTTCATTCTCGCGCACCCATAATATTTTAGGTGAGGTAAAACCCGTAAGCGCCGGGTTCGCGGTCAGTTCAATCAGCCTTTTTTCGCCTACGGCCTCCGTTATTTGGCGGCATTGGTCGCCTGTACGCTGATCGCACCAAAGCAGCGCGGGGCGTATAACGTCCCCTTTTTTGTCGAGCATCGCCAGACCGTGCATTTGGCCCGTCAAGCCCACGGCTTTCAAACCTTTTACATATTCCGCGTTTTTAAGGACGCCTCGCACGGCCCCAATAGCCGCTTCCCACCAAATGCCGGGATGCTGCTCCGCCCAACCGTTCTGCGGCATATCAACGGCGTAACCTTCCGTAGCCGTACACAGCACGCGCCCGCTTTCGTCCATTATCAAGGCCTTTGTGCCGGATGTTCCGACATCTATGCCTAAAAAGTATGACATGTGATACCTCCCGTTAACCAAACATTATCCTGTTAATCATGCCCTCCAAAAGCTCCTGTTTCCCGCTCATCGGCAAATCCGGTTCTTTTTTGAGGGAGTAGGCTTCCAGTTCCTTCAAGCCCGCTTTGCCATCCATGATATCCGCGCCAATACCGGATTTCCAGCTTGCGTAGCGTTCGTCCACAAAAGCGTCAAGCCGCCCGTCCTCAATGATTTTCGCCGCTTTGCGAAGTCCCAGGGCAAAGGTGTCCATGCCTGTGATAAAGCCGTGCGCCAAATCCTCCAGCGTGTAGGACATGCGGCGGGTCTTTGCGTCGAAGTTCAGGCCGCCGTTTGTGAAGCCGCCCGCTTTAAGGACTTCAAGCATACAGTAAGTCGCGTCGAAAACGTCGCTGGGGAACTGGTCGGTGTCCCAGCCAAGGAGCAAGTCGCCCTGATTGGCGTCGATGGAGCCGAAAACGCCGTTTACCGAAGCGGTACGCAGCTCGTGCTGGAAGGTGTGTGCCGCCAGCGTGGCATGGTTGGATTCTATGTTCATTTTTACGTCGTCTATCAGGCCGTAAGCGCGCAGGAAGTTGCAGGCCGTAGCCACGTCGGTGTCATATTGGTGCTTGGAGGGTTCCTTGGGCTTGGGTTCGATGTAGAAATCCCCGGCGAAGCCGATGCTCCGCGCGTAGTCGATTGCCATGCGCATAAGCCGCGCCATATTGGACAGCTCAAGGCCCATGTCGGTGTTAAGAAGTGTTTCGTAGCCCTCGCGCCCGCCCCAGAACACATAACCCGTGCCGCCCAGCTTTACCGTCAGCTCAATGGCTTTTTTGACCTTCGCGGCGGCGTATGCAAAGATATCGGCGCTGGGCGAAGTGCCGGCCCCGCCCATAAAACGCTTGTGGCTGAACAGATTGCATGTTCCCCACAAACATTTGATGCCGGTTTTATCCATTTTTTCTTTTATGTAGTCCGTAATTTCATCTAGGCGGCGGTTGGTTTCGGCTAAGGTATCCGCTTCGTCAACGATGTCGGCGTCGTGGAAGCAAAAATACCCGATTCCCAGCTTTTGCATAAGCTCAAAACCCGCGTCCGCTTTGGCCTTGGCATGGGCCATAAAATCATTTTTGCACACACCGAAGGACTTATCCGCGGTTCCCGGCCCGAACATATCCGAACCCTCGGCGCAAAGCGTATGCCACCAAGCCATTGCAAAACGCAGGTGGTCTTTCATCGGCTTACCCAAAATAATCTCATCGGGGTTATAATAATGAAAACTCAGCGGGTCGCAGGCGCAGTCGCCTTTATACGGTATTACCGGAATTTGCGGAAAAAACTCGCTCATTTACCATCAATCCTTTCAAAATTTTATCCCATTCAGTATAGCATAAATTCAAACCCTGGGCAAACTAATTTGACATGCAGTCCGTAATTAATGTATAATGGCGTATGGGTTTGATTAAAGCCCAAAAAGGAGGTGCGCAAATGGCGTACAAAAAAGGATTTATATGCATAGTTATGTTTTTGACGCTTGCGTTATTTAACACGAATGTCATGGCTGATGAAACCGGAGATATACATGAAGACGAACAGGCATCCCCGTTTTTTTTGGATTCGGAGGGCCATTGGGCCGAAGATCTGCTTGAGCGCTGGGCCGGATACGGCGTTATCGGCGGTGACATGGGGTATTACCGTCCGGACGATAATATTACCTTGGCGGAATTTGCGGCTATCGTAAACAATTTAATGAAATATCCCGAAGCCGACCTAAGCGGAGCCGAACAATTCACCGACCTGGACGCGGACGCGTGGTATTTTGAAACCATGCTGAAGCTTGCCGCCGCCGGGGTTATAATCCCCAGAGACGGCGGACGGCTCGGTCCGGAGGATATACTTACGCGCGAGGCATGCGCCGTTATGCTGGCTAAGGCTTTCAGGCTGCCGGTCAGCCAAACCACAACCGCCACCGCGTTTGTGGATAACAGCGAGATCACCTTAAGCTCCCGCGTATTTGTAAGGGCAATGAACGAGATGGGGTTCATAACCGGCTATCCCTCGGGGAGAGGCCATGCTTTCCGCCCGGCTCAGCCCGTCACCCGCGCCGAAGCCGTTTCGATGTTCGACCCGATGGTTGACGGCTATGTGAGCGAACCGGGTGTGTTTACGGGTGTGGTTAACGGGACGCTGCTTGTCGGGTCGCCGGATGTCGCTTTGTCCTTTGTTACCGTAACGGGGAATCTCTACCTTCCGGAAGGCGCGGCAGGGGCGGTTTTGGATGATGTTACCGTCGGCGGTGAGATGCATGTATTCTCCACTGGTGAGATCGTTATAAACAACAGCCGTATCTCAAGGCTGTTTGTTGATGACAGGGACGCCGCAATCACGGTTGAGCTCCTTGGCGCGTCGCAGATCGATGGCATGGAAATGCGTGTTGGCGGGCATGTCAAGGCCAGCCAAAACCCTTGGGGCTATATCCGTAATATAGTAATACCCGCCAATTTCCCGGACGGGCAGCAGGTTGTTATGGAAGGTGAGTTCAGGCTTCTTTCCAACCGCAAGAACGATGCGGCGGTGAATACGCGCGGGGCCGTATTTAACACAAACGTGATAACCCCGCCATCCGTCAACGATGTAACAGCCATCCGCCCCACAACGGATTCGATTGAGGTTGAAATCGTGTCTTCGGTCCTCGGCACGGCCCATGTGCTGATACTTAAAGATACCGCGCCCAGAAATCCTACGGACGAGGAGATCAGGGACATAACGTTCTACAGCCCCCCGCGTGAGGTTTTTGATTTCGGCAGCTTCCGCGTTTTCCCCGGCAGCACCCATACGCTGACATTCACCGGGGCCAACCAAACCTTGGGCTTCAACGATCAGGGGCATGTTGTCCACGTTATGATTGAAAACGAACGGGAAAGGCTTGTGCGGCTTGAGACCGAACCCGCGTTCTTCCATCCCGGCGTAACGCATCTTTCAGTGATATCTCCGACCAATGCGGTGGTTAACCTTGAACACCCTTTCGCAAACGCGGCGGCTGTTGAGGAAGCGTTCGACCTCTTTATAGTAACGGCAAACGAAGAACGTCAGGTAGACTTCCGCGCCTTTAACGTAATGGAGGACTCACGGATTCCAAGTAAAACCTACAGGCTGGCGATTCTTTACGATGAGGAAATCGAAGACCTTGACCATGTGACGCTGCGGCCTAAAAACAACTATAAGGAATACACCGCCCAAGCGGATTTTCTGCATCCGCAATTTGTGGAATTCAGACCGCTTCTGGCGGTAGGCGGTAATGTTGATATTACGGGAAGCGTATCTGCGCGCAGCGATATTTACTACGTGCTTACGGACGAGTTTGTACCCGATTATTATCTGCACGGGTCAATGATTGTCAACAGCCGGTTCCCCACTACAACAAGAAACCAGCGTTTCGGTTCGCTTATCGGCCAAAGCCGTCCTTTCGATTTTTATATACACGGTTTTCCCAGCGCCGAGTTCTATTACCTGTATGTTGTAATCGGATCCCCTGTTACCGACGAATATTCGGACGTATTGTTATTTGTTTTGGAGAGATAACTGTGGTTGACAGGCAAAAACGCGCGCTTGCCGTCCATGACATTTCATGTGTCGGAAAATGTTCCCTTACCGTTGCGCTGCCGATAATTTCGGCGGCAGGCATAGAATGCTCGGTGTTGCCGACAGCGGTGCTTTCTACCCATACGGGCGAGTTTACCGGATACACCTTCCGTGACCTGGCAAGCGACATCCTCCCCATTTTAGATCACTGGGAACAGCTTGGCATTAAATTTGACGCCATATATACCGGATATCTGGGTTCATTTGATCAGATAGAGCTGGTGAAGAAGCTGATCGAGCGTTTTGGTAAAGACGCCCTGGTAATGGTTGACCCCGTCATGGGGGACAACGGTAAGCTTTACAGCGGTTTTGACGCCGCGTTCCCATCCGGTATGGCGGAACTGTGTAAAATGGCGGACATTGTTGTGCCAAACCTCACGGAAACGGCGCTTATGTTGAGTGAGCCCTATATCGAGGGGCCTTATACGCCGGAATATATCAACGGTCTGTGCCGCCGCCTTAAAGCGGATTTTAACGCGGACATTGTCCTTACAGGCGTAAGTTTTAACAAAGATAATCTTGGGGCCGCCTATTACGGCAAAGATGCGTCTGAATCCGGGTATGCCATGCAAATGCTTATCCCCGGCTCCTTTCACGGCACCGGGGATGTTTTCGGCAGTTCACTTTTATCTGCGCTTTTAAACGGTTTTTCGTTAAAAGACGCGGCACAGGCTGCCGTGGAGCTTACGGTGGATTCCATAAGACAAACTGAACCGGGCCGTGAGAAGCGTTACGGCGTCCGGTTTGAAGCGGCGCTTCCCGGGCTGATAAAGAAATTGGGGATATAAAACCTTGGGGAAGCGGATATTTAAAAATTTCCCCTTCCCCTTCCAAACTTTTATATTTCTTTCAACCAATATCCCTCCGCGCCGGGGCCCGATTCGCCGTCCTTTCCTCTGAAGGTATAAAAGCCCAGCCGTTTGAAGCCCCTGCTCTCTTCCGGGGTATAAATACCCGGGACGCCAATAATATATGTCCCTTGCGCGTCCTTGGGGGCGCCGGTCAGCAGCAGGCTTCCGTGCAAATGATAAGCCGCCGCCACAACCGCTTTCTGTTCATAGTCAAATAAATCCACAGGCAGCAGCGCCAGCTCTTTTAAAGTAATCTCCTTCCAAGCCGCCGTATCCCCTTCAAAAGGTGATACCCCGGTTGAAGCCGTCTGCATATCCGCGTTTTCCGCTTCCTGTACCGGCTCGGGTTCGGGTTCCATTTCGGCATCGGGCTCGGTCATTTGCTCAGATTCCGGTATATTCTCCTCGTCCGGCGCGCCGGTAATTTCCGCTAATTCGTTAAGCTCCAGGCTCACCCTTTGGATGATTTCCGTAAATGTCCTGTGCGGGTTTTCATCTTGAGCGACGGATTCCGTATCCGCCTCCTTCGTTTTGTTAAAACCGGGAAGGTCGTCGTATGACGCAAGCCTTATGAAGGGCATAACCTCTTCCGCATCCGGTTCGGTTTGCGATTCAATGAGCGGCTCGGCAGTTTGCCGCATTATTGGTTCGGGATGTACAGGGGATTTTTTATGCGCGCCATGCATCTCCAAGTTTACTTTCCACCGCCCGTCAATCGCGTTTCCGCCCGATAACGGTATATTAATGCGCCCGTTTTGGTGGATTATCGCTACTGTGTCAAAATCCTCGATAACATAACCGCTGCCGTGAATATCATCCGGGTTTATATCAAACCGCACCTCGCACCGGCGGCTTGGGCCGACTTCAACGCCGCCAAGGCAAACGCCGGAGCTTTTGTCCGTTCCGCGTTTTACGAGGACGGCTTTGTAAACAACCTGCGGTTTTAAATCCTGTACATATACCTGAACTTTGCCCGTACCGCCGCGCGCCTCAATAACACAGCGCCCCTGCGGAGCGCGGCTTTCCCAGCCGTATCCCTGCGTGTCCTCTTTCAAAACAAAAAAAACTCTATAATAGCTCCGCGCCACTGGTTTACCTCCTAAATTATTCCCTTGATTTATACATATGTATATGATAAAATTATTCAATATATGTTTTGATAAGGCGGTATACAAATGGGTGACGTTTTTAAGGAACAATTGGTGAAAAGGATGCCTACGCGCAAAGACGCGTTAATCAAGTTCGGGATAATATCGGGATGTTTGCTGATAGCTGTAATTGCCCTTGCATTAATTCCGGGGTTTCTGCCTATCATTGTCGGGGTTATGGGATTCGTTCTTTTTTATGTATTTGGCATGATGAAAAAGGAATTTGAATATATCATAACAAACGGAGAGCTTGATATCGACTGCATTTACGGCAAAGCAAGGCGCAGACGAAAATTTAGCTGCGATGTCCGGCAGGCCCTGATTTTAGCTCACGCGGGCAACCGCGACGCGGAACACGAGCTTAAAGCGGCGGAAGTGGTTATGGATTTAGGCAGCGGCGCCGTAAACGAAAACACATGGCACTTGCTGGCGGCACAGGGCGGAAAACGCATAAAGGTTATCTTTGAACCGAATGAGATGATGTTTAACGCCATAAAATCATATATCAGCCCACGTAAAATATACAAGAAGCTGTAATTTTTTAAGGAGTGAAAAATTTGCACAAACTTATCAAGGAATCACTGACATTTGACGACGTACTTTTGATACCCGCCAAATCCGAGATTTTGCCGGTTGACGTTAATCTCGAAACAAAGCTTACTAAAACAATCAAGCTGAACACGCCCCTTATGAGCGCCGGCATGGATACCGTCACCGAATCGCGCATGGCAATCGCGCTGGCAAGGCAGGGCGGAATCGGGGTTATACATAAAAATTTAAGCATTGAGGCCCAGGCGGCGGAGGTTGACAAAGTTAAGCGCTCGGAGCACGGCGTTATTTCCGATCCGTTCCACCTGTCGCCGAATAACTATGTACATGAAGCCGACGCCCTTATGGGCTCCTACCACATCTCCGGCGTGCCTATCATCGAGGGCGGTAAATTGGTCGGCATAATCACAAACCGTGATATACGCTTTGAGACAAACCACGATAAAAAAATCTATGAGGTCATGACGAAGTGCGATCTGATAACCTGCCCGCCGGGCACCACCCTTGAACAGGCGCAGTCCATCATGACCGTACACAAGATTGAAAAACTCCCCATCGTGGACGAGCATGGGCATCTGCACGGTTTGATAACTATTAAGGATATTGAAAAGGTACGGAAATACCCCATGTCCGCGAAGGATAAAAATGGGCGGCTGTTAGTTGCGGCTGCCGTTGGAGCCGGTGAGGATGTGGTTCTCCGTGTGGATGCGCTGGTAAAGAAAAAAGTTGACGTTGTCGTTGTAGATTCGGCGCACGGGCATTCGCGTAACGTGCTGAACGCCGTGGCGCGCATAAAACAAGCCTATCCCGACTTGCCCGTTATAGCCGGCAATGTTGCGACGGGTGAGGGCACGGTGGATTTGATAAACGCGGGCGCCGACGGCGTAAAAGTCGGCATCGGCCCGGGCGCGATATGCACGACGCGCGTTGTAGCCGGTATAGGCGTCGCCCAGATAACGGCGATTTACGACGCGGCGGAGGCGGCTAAGCCTTTCGGCATCCCAATCATCGCCGACGGAGGCATCAAGTATTCCGGCGACCTGACGAAGGCCGTCGCCGCGGGTGCAAGCGTCTGCATGCTGGGCAGCCTTTTCGCGGGCTGCGAGGAAGCCCCGGGCGACATGGAGCTGTTCATGGGACGCAAATACAAGGTTTTCCGCGGAATGGGCAGCCTTGGCGCAATGGAGCTGGGCAGCAAAGACCGTTATTTTCAGGAGAACGCGCAAAAATTCGTGCCTGAGGGCGTTGAGGGCCGCGTCGCATACAAGGGCATGGTAAGCGAGGTTATTTTCCAGCTCCTCGGCGGCCTGCGCGCCGGGATGGGTTATTGCGGGACAAGGGATATCCCGGACTTGCAGGAAAACGGACGTTTTACGCGTATATCCTTCGCCGGTCTGAAGGAAAGCCATCCGCATGACGTTGATATTACAAAGGAAGCGCCTAATTATAGCGGGGGTTGAATAATATGCAGGGGCGAACCGTGTTCGCCCTTTTTTATTTCTGTTCCCACCATGTCGAATTGGCATAAGGCTTGAAACCGATATTGTAATAAAACTGCTGGGATGACCCCACAAAAGCCCGCTTTGCCCCAAGCTTACCGCAACGGCGCACCGCCTCCAGTACGGCGGCCCGGCCAAGCCCCATTTTTCGGTATGCCGGGTCGGTTGCGACGGGTTCGACAAGCACGCTTTGGGACGCGGCGTCATGCCACATGCCGCAATAAGATACAAAGTCGCCGTTCGGCGCGACAACGGCGATTTTTATTTCCAGGTTGACATTCGGGCGCTTAAAACTGATTTCCCATTCCGGTAATTTCTCCCGCTTGAAAACAAAAGGCCCTTCGCCGTTTGCTTCATGGTTGAAACCCTTCCACAACACTTGCCCGTATTTGTAAAGGTCGTATGTTTCCGCCATACTGGTAATTTTGAATCCCTCGGGCAAAGTGTAATGGATTTTAGCCAAGTCAATAGGATAGACCGCGTCTTGCTCCTTGTCCTGCGTTGGATAAAAACCATAATTTTCGGCTATTTCATGCATTTCCATGTCGCCGTCCAAGATCAAGGTTTTAAATTTACCGTCTTTAGCAAGCGCGCCTTTTGCGTACAGAAGCATTTCTTTCTTTAAATGACGGTAATTTTCCAGTGTAAGAAGAAACGCAATTCCAAGCCGGCAATCGTATGTAGCCGCGGCAACCACCTCTCCGTTTGCTTCCCAAAGGCCTATTTGGGGTAATCCGTTTTTATCCAGATAACTATGCGTTATCATCCAATCCCAGCGTCCAAAGTGATAATTATGGCTGTCCAGCTTAATCAGAAAATTCCTAAGTGCGTAATAGTCATCTCCAAACAAGGGATCGGGATTGTAGTTTCTAAACATTATATGCCTCCAAAACACGCAGCCGTAAGCTGGTAAATGTTTTATTAATTATGGAACGGCGTATCTCTTCCATCAAGCTGTTATAAAAAAACAGATTGTGCATCACGCATAAACGCAGCGCCAGCATCTCGCCCGCCTTGAACAGGTGGCGGAGGTAAGCGCGTGTGAATTTGCCGCATGCGGGGCAGCCGCAGCCTTCCTCAATGGGGCGGCTGTCTTTTTCATATTTCTTGTTCAACAGGTTCATCTTGCCCTCCCAGGTATATACATGCCCGTGCCGGCCGTTCCGCGCCGGCATTACGCAGTCAAAAAAATCAATGCCCCGGTATACCCCCTCGATGATGTTCGCGGGAGTGCCCACACCCATCAGGTATGTAGGTTTATCCGCGGGCAGATGCGGAATGACGGTTTCGATAATATCGTACATCTCCTCGTGGCTTTCACCCACAGCCAGGCCCCCTATTGCGTAACCCGGAAGCTCTAGCTCTGAAATGCGTTTGGCGTGATCCGAGCGGATACCGCGGAACAAGCCGCCTTGGTTTATGCCAAACAAGACCTGTCCGGGATTTAACGTTTCCGGCTTATTGCGCAGTTTTTCCAGCTTTTCCATACAGCGCAGAAGCCACCTTGTCGTCCGGTCAACAGAGGGAAGCACATATTCACGCCCGGCCTTCGCCGGGATGCACTCGTCAAAGGCCATGGCAATGTCGGAACCCAGATTTGACTGGATTTGCGCACTCTCCTCAGGCCCCATAAAAATACGTTTCCCGTCTACATGCGAAGCGAACAGCACGCCTTCCTCGCTTATCTTCCTTAGGCCAGAGAGCGAAAAAATCTGAAACCCGCCGGAATCCGTCAGAATCGGACCATCCCAAGCCATAAACTTATGCAAGCCGCCCAGCTCACGTATCAACTCATCCCCGGGGCGCACGTGCAGATGATAAGTGTTGCTAAGCTCCACACGGCATTTTAAGGACAGCAGATCAACAGCCGAAACGCCGCCTTTAATGGCGGCTTGCGTCCCGACGTTCATGAACACGGGCGTTTCAATTATACCGTGCGGTGTGGTAAGGCGGGCGGCTTTGGCCGGCCCTTCGGAAGCTGTGATTGTATACATCTTAATTCCTTCCTAATTACAAAAAACCGGAACCCTGCTTGGGTTCCGGTTTTTGCAAAGTTTAAGCCATTTTGTATTTCTTCTTAAACTTCTCTACCCGGCCGCCGGCTTCCATAAGGAGTTTTTGGCTGCCAGTGTAGAAGGGATGGCACTTGGAGCAAACCTCCACGCGTATTTCCTTTTTTGTGGAACCCGTCTCGAACTCAACGCCGCATGTGCAGCGCACCTTGGTTTGATGGTATTCCGGCTGGATCTCTTTCCGCATTATTATTTCACCTCACTAACACGCATAGACACGACAATTATTATATCATTAAGAAAATAAAATATCAATAGTTAATTTCAATTTATTCACGTCAATTTAATTTACCGTGAAACCTAAAGAAAGCAAGGAAATCGGAAAATCGCTTTAAATCAAAGAGGTTAGCCTTAAAAACGCTTGTAAGTGGCGTATTCTTGGAGCAGTTATCATTTT
>Ga0123353_10002135_pt1 | contig 24457 bp, 20 predicted proteins | sample TergutLab28metaG_3_FD_92763 | JGI IMG/M metagenome (GOLD analysis project Ga0123353, IMG submission 92763) | Labiotermes labralis P3 segment gut microbial communities from Petit-Saut dam, French Guiana - Lab288 P3 | ecosystem: Host-associated > Arthropoda: Insects > Digestive system > Gut ... | reverse complement strand
CTACTTCCGGTACCTGGGCACCCTGGGGCCGGGCGGCGCGCCGCCCCAGGGCGAATTGCTCAAACGCGGGCTGGAGACCTACCTGGCCGAGTCCGCCGACGAGGAGCTGCTTGAGCAGCGCTTCAGCAGCCTGATGAATATTATCCAGACCGACATTTCCGTCAACGATTTCTATACCCGCCAGGAATTGTTGCTGGCTATTCTGGCGAATGGCGATAAATTTATAGTCGATGTAAAGGAATAACGGATGAAACGACGTGCATTCCCATGGATACTCCTGCTGCTGGCGGCTGTGGCCGCGCTGGCGGCCGCCGGGCTTTCGGCCCTGCGCGATGGCACCCTGCTGCTGCCGGAGCGCTGGACGGCGCAGGAGACCACGCTGCCCCCCGTCACCCGGCCCGCGCAATTGGGCCGCGCTGGGCAGCTGCGCTACCACTACGGCAATCTGAACGAGCAGGAGCAGGCGGCCTATGACGACATCCTCGAGCGCCTGCCGGGCTTCCCCGAGACCATCAAGGTGAGGAATCTGGGCGCCGAGGGCCTGGACCGGGTGTTTTCCGCGCTGGCGCTGGACCAGCCCCTGCTGTTCCATATATCCACCACGAACTACACCAAGCACACGCAGGGCGGGCAGGCGGCGGCCTTTCAGCCGGAATACCGCATGGGCCGGGAGGAATACGCCGCGCGCTGCGAGGCCCTGGCGCGGGCCGTGGAGACCTTCACCGTGCCGGCGGGCGGCTCCGAATTCGACTGCGAGCTGGCCCTGCACGACCAGCTGATCCGCCTGTGCGCCTACGCCGAGGACTTCACCCAGGCGGAAAAGAGCACGGCCTACGGGGCGCTGGTGGAGCGCAGCGCCTCCTGCGAGGGCTATGCCCGGGCCATGCAGCTGCTGCTGGACCTGAAAGGCATCGATTGCTATATCGTCACGGGGGACGCCACCAACGCGGCCGGGGATTCGGTGGGCCACGCCTGGAATAAGGTGCGCGTGGAGGGCGGCTGGTACCACCTGGACGCCACCTGGAATGACCCTGTCACCGAGGACGGCCGCCATGTCACCAGCCACGCGTTCTTCAACCTGACCGACGGGGAGATCGGCAGGACCCACGAGCTGACCGACGGGGGCAACCCCTGCACGGCAACGCAGGCGAATTTCTTCGTGCGCAAGGGGCTGGAATTTGCCTCCCTGGACCGCGCGGCGGAGGACACGCTGGCGAAAGCCCTGCGCGAGGCCACCGCATCCGGCGACAACGCGGCGGAGCTGCGCTTCACCGACGCCGCCGCCATGCGGGAGGGCCTGCGCTACCTGTTCGATAAACAGAATATCTACCGCGTGCTGAACAAGGCGGCCCTGGGCGGCGCCGCCATCAAGACCGACACGGTGTACCACGCCGATTTGGAGCCGCTGCGGGTGGTGCGGATATTACCGGTGAAGAAGTGAATGAGGAGAATTTTATGGATATCCCCCGCATTGAGGCCGCCGTGCGCGAAATCCTGCTGGCCATCGGTGAGGACACCGCGCGCGAGGGCCTGCAGGACACCCCGCGGCGCGTGGCGCATATGTACGCCGAGCTCTTCGCCGGGCTGGAGGAGGACCCCGCGCAACACCTGAAGGTGTTCCACCAGGCCGGCGACGAGATGGTCATCGTGCGCGACATCCCCTTCTATTCCGTGTGCGAGCACCATTTAGCCCCCTTCTTCGGCAAGGCCCACATCGCCTACCTGCCCCGGGGCGGCAAGGTGATCGGCCTTTCGAAGCTGGCGCGCATCGTGCAGGGCTACGCCCGCCGCCCCCAGCTCCAGGAGCGCCTGACCTCGCAGATCGCCGACCTGCTCTACAAGGGCCTGCCCTGCGCGGGCGTGGCCGTGGTGCTCGAGGCCGAGCACCTGTGCATGACCATGCGCGGCGTGAAAGCCTCCGGGGCGCAGACGCGCACCTCTGCCCTGCGCGGCAGCATGCGCGAGGGGCCCACACGGGCCGAGGCGATGGGGCTGCTGAAGGGGGAGTAGGGAACCCAATATGCAAAATTATACCTTCACCCAGGGCCAGACGCAAATCATGGCCATCCTGAACGTCACGCCGGATTCGTTTTCCGACGGGGGGATGTACTACGCGCCTGAAGCGGCGATTGCGCGGGCCCTGGAGCTCGAACGCAACGGCGCGGATATCCTGGACATCGGGGCGCAGTCCACACGGCCGGGGTGCGAACCGGTTACACCGGCGGAGGAGCTGCGCCGCCTGCGGCCCGTTCTGGCGGGCCTGCGGGGACGGATGGGTATCCCCGTTTGGGTGGATACGTTCTATCCCGAGGTGGCGGAAGAGGCGCTGGGGCTGGGCGCGGCGGTTGTCAACGACGTCAGCGGCGCGGTGGCGGCGGAGATGGCCGGGGTCGTCAAATCGCACGGCGCGGGCTGGGTGCTCACGCACAACAACGGCGGCGCGGATTTCGAGGGGCGCTACGAGGATGTGGTGCCGGAAGTGCGCGGGGCGCTTGAGGCTATGGCGGCGCGGGCTATGGCGTTCGGCATTGACAGAGAACGGCTCTGCCTGGACCCCGGGATCGGCTTCGGGAAATCGCGGGAGGACGACATGCGCCTGCTGGCGAATCTCGAACGGGTGAAGCCGCCGGGCTTCGCGTTGCTGGTCGGAGTGTCTCGCAAGCGGGTGACCGGCGGCACCGAGGCCGGCGCCCTGGCGGCGCAGACGCTCGCGCAGTGGGGCGGCGCGGACATCCTGCGCACACACGATGTGGTGGCGGCGCGGCAAGCCGCAAATTTTGTGCGCAATATCTTGCGATTTCGTATTGACAAATCATGTAAACCCATGTAGAATAGAAAGGCCGCAGATGGAACGAATATGCATCACCGGATTGGCCCTCCACGCCTTTCACGGGGTGAACCAGGAGGAGCGGGAACGCGGGCAGGTCTTCCTGCTGGATCTCGTGCTGGAGGCGGATTTATCCCGCGCGTGCCGCAGCGACAACCTGGAGGATACCGTGAATTATGCCCGGGTGATCAAGGCGGCGGCGGCGGCCTTTACGCGGGAGCCCTGCCGCTTGATCGAGCGCGCGGCGGAGATTACGGCACAGGCGGTGCTGGGGGAGTTCCCAGCTGTGCGGGCAATTACATTGCGCGTGCACAAGCCGGACGCGCCGGTGAAAATGACGGTTGACGACATCGTGATAGAAATATACAGAAGAAGAGAAGGGGTTCCGCAATGAGTGAAGCGGTCGTTGGTCTCGGCAGCAATCTGGGGGATAAGAGCGGGTACCTGCTGGAGGCGGTGCAAGCACTTAGCCGCCTGCCTGGTACGAAAATCACAGGAATTTCAGCGATATACTCCTCCAAACCGGAGGACGCAGGGACAGACCAGGAGGACTACCACAACATGGCGGTGAAGGTGGATACCCAGATGTCGCCCATGGCGCTGCTGGGGGCCTGCCTGGGCATCGAGGCCGCTATGGGCCGCGTGCGCGCCGCCCGGGGCGCCGCCCGGGTGATCGACCTGGACCTGCTGCTCTACGAGGGCGTGAAAAACGAGAGCTTCGAGCTTTCGCTGCCGCACCCGCGCCTGCTGCAGCGGGCCTTCGTGTTGCTGCCGCTGAAGGAGCTGTATCCCGCGGGCCGCGCGCCGGGCATCTTCTTCGAGCCGTATCTGAAGGAAATCGATACCGCCGGTGTACACAAGCTGGCGCAGAGGATTGAGATGGAGTAACATTGCGTACAATAAAAATTGGCCCCTGCTCTGAAGTGAGCGGGGGCTTGTTGCGCGGAACCGTATAGGGCCGGGGTGGTATTGCGGGGCGGCATTTGCCGAAAAGCGTTGCAATTGTACGCAATCTATAGTATGCTTATCTGGATGCTTAGACAGGAGGGCCCGATATGACTACCATCCCCGGCGGCGTATACCCCACCATGGTGACCCCCTTCACCGATGACCTGCGGGTGGACTACGCCGCGCTGCCCCCGCTGCTGCGCTGGTACGAGACCCACGGCTGCGCGGGGGTGTTCGCCATATGCAGCTCCAGCGAGATCATATACCTCAGCTTCGAGGAGCGCCTGGGAATCCTGCGCGCCCTGGTGCGGGCCAGGGCGCCCGGCACAGTAATTATCGCCTCCGGCCATGTGGAAAGCGACCCGGATACGTTTATCCGCGAAGCGCAGGCCTTTGCCGCCGAGGGCATCGACGCCTACGTGTTCATCTCGAGCCTCGTTGTGGCGAAGGAGGAGGGCGAGGTCGTCTTCCTGCGCAGGCTCGAGGCCGCGGCCCGGGCCCTAGGGGATACCCCGCTGGGCATCTACGAGTGCCCGGGACCCTACCGGCGGCCCCTGCTGCCGGAGACCATACGGCGCATGCGGGGGATCGGCAATTTCGTGTTTGCGAAGGACACCTGCTGCAATTTGGAGCAGATCAAGCGCAAACTCGCCGCCGCCCGGGGGACCAGCCTGAAGATATACAACGCCAACACGGCCACGCTGCTGGAAAGCTTGCGGGCGGGCTGCGCGGGCTTCAGCGGGGTGATGGGCAACTTCCACCCCCAGCTGTACGCGAAACTGTGCGATTGCTATGAGCGGGAGCCCGCCCTGGCCGAACGCCTGCAGGCCTTCTTCGACACGGCGAACCGCGCGCGCTGCGGGCAATACCCCGCCGAGGCGAAGTACTACCTGCAACTGGAGGGCGTGCCCATGGGCACCGCCTGCCGCTGCCGGGATACATCGACTTTTACGCGGGAGGGGAAAATCAAGATCGAGCGGCTGCGGCGGATGACACAGGAATTTGAACGGGAGCTGGAGGGAAGCGATGCTTGACCGCATAAATTCCCGCAAGGGCGCATTGTGCATGGCTGCCGCCTCCCTGTGCTGGAGCCTGGGCGGGCTGTGCATCAAATTCATACCCTGGGGCGCCATGAGCATCATCGGGCTGCGCGCGCTGCTGGCCGCGGCGGTGTTCGCGGTGTACCGCCGGGGGATTAGAATTAACTTCACCCGGGGCAACGTACTGGCCGCCCTGTGCCTTTCCGCCACGACGATCCTGTTCGTGTTTGCCAACAAGCTCACCACCGCGGCGGCGGCGATTCTGCTGCAATTCACCTCCCCAGCGTTTATCATTCTATTACAATTTATACTTTACAGGGCCAGGCCGAAGCGCAGCGAGGTGATCGCCGTTTCCGTCACATTGTGCGGGATGCTGCTGTTTTTCGCGGACCAATTGCAGCCGGGGGGAATGCTGGGCAATGTGCTGGCCATCGCATCGGGGCTGGGCTTCGCCGGGGTGTTCGTATGCAACGGGCGGGAGGACACCGACCCCGAGCACGCGCTGTTTCTGGGCTTTTTGATCAACGCCGCCGTGGGGCTGCCGTTCGCGTCCGGCTCGGTGACAGCGGATTTCAGGGCCTGGGGCTTCGTAATCCTGCTGGGCATCGTGCAGGTGGGGCTGGCGTATGTGTTCTTTTCCATGGGGATCAAGCGCACGCCCGCGCTGCTGGGCTGTCTGATCACCGCCCTGGAGCCCGTGCTGAACCCTGTGTGGGTGGCCCTGGCCACGGGGGAACGGCCCGGGCCCTTCGCGGCGGCGGGCGGGGCGGTGATCGTGGTGACGATTGTGACCTATAATGTGTATATGGAGAAATCCGGGGAAAGCCAATTGGAAGTGCCCCCATCCGACGGCTTACAAGGAAAATGACCTGTTGGCGTTTGGCTACCACTGGCGCGGATACGGAAATACCCTTAAAGCGCGCCGTGCGCGTTGAACTTTATCTTTTTGAGGGGCATTCGCAGCTTCAGCCTCAGCCGCTGCGATTTCGTTAGGTCGCAATTGTGCAGGGCAACAGATTTGAGCTTGCGCAGCTTGGGTAAGACTTGCATCAGCTGTCCAAAGCTTAAATAGTTCTTCACCTCAAGCGTAAGCCATTGCAGCTTTTGCATGGGCAGCAGCGGCGTGATGTCCGTCACCTTGGTTCCGGCCAGGGTCAGGTAGCTCATTTTCGTCATCGCGCGAACCGCTGAGATGTCCGTAACCCTGCTGTCGTGGGCGTCGAGGTACGTGAAATCATCGTGCCCCTTCAACGGCGACAGGTCGGAAACGCCGGTGCTGTTCACGGCTATGCCGCACAGCGCAGGCAGCTGCCTGCACACGCTGATGTCCGTGATCGGACAGTCGTAGAAATAGGCCTTGTACAGCTTCGGGCAGTGCGTGAGGGGCGAAACATCCCGGATGGGGTTGGAATAGGCCCAGAACTCCACGACATTGGGGAGCATAGCCACAAACGCAATGTTTTCGATATCGGTATCGGTGAACTCCACGTGCGTCAGATTTGTCAGCTTGCGCAGGAAGGCGTAATCGTCAAAATGGTTCTTCCCTTTCCTCGCGGCCTTTTCATCGTCAGGGAGAAAGGGGTCGTTCCCCGCGCGCAGCTCCTTCAGGGATACAAGCTCCGAGATCGGGGATAAGTCGCATAGGCAATTTTCCATCAATAGCAGCTTCTCAAGATTTCTGAACCGCGACAAATCCGATACCTCAAAAAGAGATTTTCGCGACAGGTCAAGTTCCGTAATGGACAGGATATCGCTTTCGGTAATGGCTTGCTTGCCGAGTTTTTCCTGCACGGCCTGTAAAATGATTGCGTTTTGAATCATGGGATTGGCTCCTTTCTGCCACCAGATTGTAGCGCATATGTTCTTGCTTGTCAAGGGCATTTTCAATCAATCTTTGCTTGTAATTTGAAAGAAACTGCTATATAATTAGGAAAGGAGGCGATTGCCCTGCGCCTCAGCATGGATCGCCACATTAAGCGAATGAATGGAAGGAGAATGCTTTTATGAAAATCCCAAAACGGCAGTATCTTTTTGACCCCAATGAATTGCACGCGATCGCCAAACGGGCGGTTGACCTCGACCGTAAAACCGCCTGCGCCCAGATCGTTTCGGAGCTGCGCAAGGGCAAAATCTGACGCGCTTTTCGGCGTGCGATTATAAACTGGACAAAGGGGATAGGCGTTTGATTGCGGATTTTCATATTCATTCCAAATATTCCAGGGCAACCAGCAAACATTGTGTCCCGGAAATGCTGGACGTCTGGGCGCGGCAAAAGGGCCTGGACCTGATCGGAACCGGCGACTTCACCCATGCCGCCTGGCGGGCGGAGCTGCGGGAAAGCCTAGTTCCGGCCGAGGGGGGCCTTTATACGCTGGGGAAAGCGTTTCAACAAAAGGCGATGCTGGATACCGGGGCGTTCGCGCCGCGCTTTATGGTATCCGGTGAAATTAGCTGTATCTACAAGAAAAACGGCAGGGTGCGCAAGGTGCACAGCGTGATCCTGCTGCCGTCCCTGACGGCGGCGGACGCGCTTGCCAAACGGCTGGAGGCCATCGGCAACCTGCACTCGGACGGAAGGCCTATCCTTGGCCTGGATTGCAGGGATCTTCTGGAGATCACCCTCGATATCTGCCCGGAGGCCTTCCTGATTCCCGCGCATATCTGGACACCGCATTTTTCCCTATTTGGCGCATACTCGGGCTTTGATGATATCCACGAGTGCTTTGAGGACCTCAGCGGGCATATCCATGCCCTGGAAACAGGGCTTTCCTCCGACCCACCCATGAACTGGCGGCTTTCCGCGCTGGACCGCTTTACCCTGGTTTCCAATTCAGACGCCCATTCCCCCGCAAACCTGGCCCGGGAGGCCAACCTGCTGGAGGCGGAGCTGTCTTACCAGGGAATTGTCCAAGCGCTCAGCGACCCCGACGGCGGGGCGTTCCGCGGCACGATTGAATTCTTCCCCGAGGAGGGGAAATATCACTATGACGGGCACCGCAACTGCGGTGTGTGCCAGAAGCCGTCAGACACCATTGCGGCAGAGGGAAATTGCCCCGCATGCGGCGGCAAGGTTACCGTGGGCGTGCTCCACCGGGTGGAGCAGCTGGCCGACCGGCCGGAAGGCTTTACGCCCGAATGCGCGCGCCCCTTCGAAAGCCTGGTGCCCCTGGCCGAAGTCATTGCCGCTTCCGCCGGCCTTTCGCCCGCCAGCCGGCAGGGGCAGAAGGCCTATCAGGAACTGCTGCGCCACGTTGGGCCGGAGCTTTTCGTCTTGCGCCTTGCGCCTTTGGAGGACATTGAAAAGCGGGCGGGCGCGTTGGTGGCCGAGGGAATCCGGCGGCTGCGGGCAGGCCGGGTGGATATCCGGCCGGGCTATGACGGCGAATACGGAAAAATCTCCATCATCTCCAAAGAGGAAGCGCCGCTGCTGCTGGGGCAGCTCAGTCTTTTGGGCAGGCCGGAAAAGGGGGCGCCGGGCCCCCCTGCGCCTGTGCCCCAACCGGCGCGCAAAAAAGAAATAGCAGAGAAAAGGGCAGTGAAAGAGGCACCGCCTGAGCGCCTGAATCCGGAACAGGAACAGGCTGTCACCGCTTCGCCGCCGGTGATTGCGGTCGTCGCTGGCCCGGGCACCGGCAAAACAAAGACCCTGGTGGGCCGGATTGCGTTTTTGATTCAAAGCGGCGTCCCCGCCGGGGACATCGCCGCCGTCACCTTCACAAACAAAGCGGCGGCCGAAATGCGCGCGCGGCTGGAAAAGCTGCTGGGCGGCAGGCAAAAGGCAAGGCAGGTGAACATAGGCACATTCCACGGCATTTGCCTGCGTCTGCTGGCCGCGCAGGGGCAGCCCGTGATCGTTGATGAGATCAACGCCTGTATGCTGGTGAAAGAGCTTCTGGAGGGGCGCGGGCTCAAAAGATCCGCCAGGGATGTGTTGGGAGAGATTTCCCTGATCAAAAACGGCGCAAAGGCCCTGGAGCAGGCGGACGCCGCAACGGTTGGCCTATACGAGGCATACTGCGCCCGGCTTGCGCAATACGGTGTGCTGGACTATGACGATATCCTTCTCAGGGCATACCATGACGAGGGCTGCGCCGTGTTCCCCTATCTTTTTGTCGATGAGTTTCAGGATACCAATCCCCTGCAATATAAGCTGCTTTGCAAATGGAGCCAAAACAGCAAGGCGCTGTTTGTCATCGGGGACCCGGACCAGTCCATCTATGGCTTCCGTGGCTCCGACCCGAATTGTTTTGCGTGGCTCACGCGGGATTTTCCCATACTGCAAACCATCCGCCTGACACAGAATTATCGCTCCACGCCGGAGATCCTGCGTTGTGCCGCGGGCGTGCTCCATGGCCCGGCGCTGAAGGCAAACCGGGAAAGCGGCGCGGCGGTGCAGCTACTGCGGGCCGATACGCCCTTTTCCGAGGCGCTGTTTGTGGCAAAGGCGATCAACCGCCTGGTTGGCGGCATGGATATGCTGGACAGCGCGGCCCCAAAAAGATTCCGGGGGTTTTCCGATATCGCCGTGCTTTACCGCACCAACCGCCAGGCGCAGCAGCTGGAACAATGCCTCGCGCAGGAGGGGGTCCCCTATACGGTCACCGGGCGGGACGAATTTCTTGCCGCGCCGGGGGTGCGCGCCGTGCTCGCGTTCTTCCGATATCTGTACAACCCCGGGGACAAGCTGTCCCTGCGGGTCATTTCCAACGCCTTTGGTGAAAAGCTGCCTGCCCTGCTGGAAGCCTATATGCCGCTTGCGGGAACGCAGCCGCCGGAACCCCTGCTGCGGGCTTTCATCGAAGCCGAAATGGCTACGCCATCCCCCGCTTTGGACAAGCTGTTGGATACAGCTGTTTTCTATGAAGATATGCCAGCCTTCCTGCACAATCTGGTGCTGGGGCAAGAGAGCGATTTGACGCGCCGCTCCAAAAAAGCCTATGCCAGCGACAGCGTTTCGCTCATGACGCTGCACGCGGCAAAGGGCCTTGAATTCCCGGTGGTGTTTTTGTGCGGCGTAACGGAAGGGCTGCTCCCATTTGAAGGGCGCAAGGCCGGCGGCGACCCGGAGGAGGAACGGCGGCTATTTTATGTGGGCGTTACCAGGGCGCAGGAATCGCTCCTGCTTATCACCGGCCCCAACCCCTCCCCGTTTCTGAAGGCACTGCCGGAGGGCGCCGCACAGAAAGGCGACGCCTTTGTCCACAAACCGGCGCCTGATTTTGTGCAGATGCGTTTGTTCTAACACTATACGCATGGAAGAAAGGGCATTATGGGAAAAATATTTGATTTTGCTCACCAAGAGCTCTTGTATTTGGAAGAGCTGCATGACGGCCACGAAGCTGCCCTATCCCCTTACGCGGCGCGGGACGCGCAAGCAAAAAGAGAAAGGGCCTCCGATTACACTGACCCTGTGCGGAGCAAATTCGCGGTTGACATTGACAGGATTCTCCACAACGCCATGTTTAACCGCGGCGCGGATAAAACGCAGGTATTCTCATTTTTCCGCAACGACGACGTGACGCGCAGGGCGTCGCATGTGCAGCTTGTTTCACGTATTGCCAGGATCATCGGCAAAGCGCTGAAGCTGAATTTGGACCTGATTGAGGCGATCGCCATCGGCCATGACATCGGGCACACACCCTTTGGGCACAAGGGCGAGGCGTTCCTCAACGAATTATCCCTTCAAAACACGGGCAGGTATTTCAACCATAACGTACATAGCGTCAGGATTTTGCAGTGCATCACGGGCTCCAATTTGACGCTGCAAACCCTGGACGGGATTTTGTGCCATAACGGCGAAAAGGCTTCCGTAAAATATGAACCGGCCCCCCTTCGCTCGTTTGACGAGTTTTATGGGTTAATGGAGCAATACTACTGTACCGCACCCAAAGACATGCCGCTGCCGCGCCCATGCACATTGGAGGGATGTGTTGTCCGGATCAGCGATATCATCGCGTATCTCGGCAAGGACCGGCAGGACGCGCAAAAAATTAGGCTGCCGATCACTGACTATGCCCCAAATGCGATCGGGGCCAGCAATAAAGATATTATAACGCATTTGATACACCACATTATCCAGCGCAGCGTTGGAAAAGGCTTCATCAGCATGGATGAAACTGTGCTGACTGACATAGAGGCAATGCGCAGGGAAAACCATACGCAGATCTATCAACGCCCGGAAATCACAGCCGCGTATGACACCGCGGTCAAACCTATGATGGGGCGCTTATATGCCGCGTTCAAACAGGATTATATTGACAAGGCGTACACCTCCCCGCTGTTCAAGCATTATCTCAACAATCCGGTTGTGAGCAAATTCTATCAGCCGAAAGCGGAAAACCGCAGGCTTGTCAGAGACGCGGATGAGGTTGTGACCGACTATATCGCCAGTATGACGGATGACTATTTCATCGACGTTTTTCGATACATTTTTCCTGAAGACCCATTAAATGACGCGGTTGCATATGTTGGCTATTTTGATGACCGCTATATGCGCTGATCATGCCGCGTTGGCCCGCCATACCCGCAAAATCCGCAGCATGCCGCACAGCCAATCCCATACTTGCCCAAAGAAGGCCCGCACCGGATTTTCCCAGACCGCGGTGAACTGCTGCGGCTCGCCCCACCAACCCCTTTCGCTGTCGCCCGCCGTGAACCGATAGGTTTTTCCTGGTTGCAGGCCGGTCAGGCGGGCCGTGTGCTTCAGCGCGGGCCGTGAATAGCCCAACAGCTTGGCAAAGCCAATGTCGAGCTGCTGCGCCATGATGTCCTGTGCCTGGCTCGCGATGGAAACCTCTACCTCCGGCGCGGAGTTTCCATCTTTGTCCGTGACGATCAACGCCGGGGCGCCGGCGCTTTGCCTGGTATACCATGTGATTTCGGCGTTGGTCCAGTTGGCGCTGACACGCAGCGACTGCGGCAGGCGAAAGGCGCCGGGGTCCGTGGGGATTTTCACGGGGCCGTCGTAGACCAATGTGCCGTCTGGACCGCCGGTGGGCGACTGGCCTGTGACCACGCCGCTGACGAAGCGGTACAGCGACGCGGACAGGGCGTCGCGCTTGGCGGGACCGGCCACCAGGGCCAGCAGGGGCATGAAAAGCAGGGGGCAGTCCAGGCCCTTCGCCAACTTTTGCAGGGCGCATATGGCGGCGGGATTGTTCAAAAGCAGGGGCAGTACGTCCCTGCCCAGGGCCTCAAGTATCTTAGGCACGGCGAAGTTCAGCAGCTGGTCGATGAACTCGCCGTTTTGCATGCGGCGCAGCACATCCTGCACGAAGGGGTCATCGGCCGCGCCGTGGCTCTTCCCGAAGAGGTAGATCAGAACGCTGTTACCCAGATCCTCGAAGGTGCCGGGTTTTGCGCTGTCGCCAAAGCTGAATTCGTCCATGAATCGTGTGCAGGGGAGCTTCGAAACCGGCATGGCGAGCAGCTCCTCCACAAGCCCGTTGATAGTGGCGAGCAGGCGCTCCGGCTGGCCGAACAGCCGCCCGTCCAGCCAGCGCAGCAGGGCGTTGAGGGGCGCCAAATCGATGCCCCTGCCCTTCACCATGGCCTCGAGGCGCATGTCCCGCAGGGCGGGGCCCAGCGCGAACCGCACGGCGTGTTTGACCCAGCCGGCCAGGCCGCCGCCGTCCGGGCTGCCGAAGCCGCGCCCGTACAGAGTGGCGTAGAAAGGGTTGTCCGGGTGGGGAGAGGGGTTGGTCAGCGGCACGGCACGCGAGCGCACGTCGGCCCCCGTCCTGCCGCCCAGCCCGCTGAGCCTCACCGTGCGATAGCCGCCGGGGAAGAAGGCGGTGGATGCCGTCATGACGTCATACAGGGGCTCGCCCCGGTCGGATACCCGTATAGCGATCTCGTTGAAGTGCAGGTGCCCGGAAAAGTAGAGGTGCATCCCGGCGTCGGCGAAGGCCTCGGCGGCCCCGCCCGGGTTGCCGAAGCCGAAGTTGTCCATGAAGGTGTCCTGGCCGCCGAACAGCTCACCCAGGGGGTAGTGCCCCATGCCGACAATAGTTTTCCCGGCGGCCTTGGCGGCGGCGCACTGCCCGAGGACCCAGTCCCGCAGCTCATTCTGACTGTGTCTTTCATCGGTGCCTATGCGCCTGCGATTGGAGTCCACGGCGATCAGGCGCGCATCGTCCCCCAGGTCCGCCGCGTAGGACAGCCCGAAGCGCTCGCAGCCCGGCAGGTCGTAGCCCAGCGTGGCGTACACTTCCGGAAATTCGTCGTGCTTGAGATAGCGCGCCTTCTCCATCGCGCCGGAGGAAAAATCGCGGGCGTCGCTGTTGCTCAGGTCGTGGTTGCCGGGCACCACCGCCACCTGCGCCCCGGTCTCGTCCTCGAATTGCATGAGCAGCCGCGCCACGAGGGCGTGGCCCTCGTATTCCCCCCACTCCGTCATGTCGCCGGGGATGAGCAGGAAGTCCAGGCTTTCCCGCTCCGCCCGCGCCTTCAGGTCCGCCAGGGCGGCTTCGAATAGCCCCTGGTTGGATTCCATCGCCCTGCCGTTGGGGGCCTGGGCCTCGATGTAGGCCTCGCAGAAGCCGCCAGTCATGTCATCGGGGTAGAGGTGCGGATCCGAGATAAGCGCGATGCGCAATTCGGCGGGTTCTATCGCCATGGCAGGGATGCACGCTATTTGCCACAGCAGGAGGGCAGGCAGCAGCAGCGCCAACAGCCTGCGCCATGGGTTTTTCTTTTGCATGATTGGCTTCCCCCTTTCATACGGACATTTCCTTTGCCAATTATAGCATGGAATGGCGTGCTTTGCAATGGTTTTGCTATTGACAGAAGAACTTCGGGGCGCCGCGTCGCCGTACGGCCTTCGGTGGCCGGTTCTAACACCCCGCCGCCAGATACGCCACCGCGATCACCAGCGGCAGCGAAAACCCCTGCCGCAGGCACAGCAGCGCCGCCCCTGCCGCCGCGAGAAACAGGCACACCAGGGAAATGACCATCACCACCCGGCTGGCGGCGGCCTCGCTCACCCGCACGCACAGGAAATAATAGAGCGCCCGCCCGCCGTCCAGCTGGCGCACGGGCAGCAGGTTGAATAGGCCGAAGCCTGAACCTCAAAAAAACCAACCGACCCAAAACTCCCGTCTCTGTTAGGTTTTAGTATACAGCATGTCCTCTTTGATTGCAAGCAAGATTTCTTAGTTTCGCCCGGCTTGCGTTCCCTCCTTCCCACCGCGAAGGACGTGCGGTATAAAAAACCTTTGATTGCCTAATCACCCCCGAACATAGTAAAACTGGCTTGTCAATGGGCGCAACGTCTCCTGCGGGAGACGTTAGGCGTCCAAAAAATATTATTTCGCTACAGGACTTAACCGAAAAAATATTTTTTGGATTTACCCTTGATAAGCCAGTTTTTCTATGTTATCCTTTGGTAGGCAAGGAAAGAGATTTAAGCTTCTATTTATTCTTTAGATACTCGCGCTCTTTCCTGCGCATTTCCTTTTCTTTCTTTTGAAAAAACTCAAGCATATCCATTGCCATTTTCCTTTGAGATGGTGGCAACGATGTTAAGTGTTCTACTGTTTCTCTGTTCACATTCATATATAGACCCCCTATAAATAACCGTATTCAAATCTTTGGCTATTATACATTAAAAATTTTTGTAATGCAATATGTCCCATGCCCCTCTATTATCATACGCAGAAACGGCCAGATATGCCCTGTATAGCCCTGCAAGCTAAAGCGGCATATCTGGCCTTGTTCTGCAATCTCGTTAACTAAGGGGCAATGGGGCGCTCTGCATGGCGCTATCTTGGTCAAGCAGTGTTTCAAGCCGTTCAATCCGCGCTGTAATTCTCGGGTGGTCGGCGGTCATTTTCTGAATGGCTGTCGCGTTTGCTCCCAGCTGCATTTTCTCCAATAGATAGAGCCCCACTATGAGCTTTTCGCCATAACCCAATTCGTATGCGTAACGGTCGGCTCTGAACTCGCTTCGCCTGCTGCTGAAAGCAAGTACCATCTTCATAAGGAATTGAACCGCAAAAAGCACCAGAGTAAACAGGAGTTTTACCAGCGTGATGATAATCCATGCGAAGCTGAATTTAGTTTTTGAAGCTATGCGCTCTATCCATTCAGCTATGAATATGAATAGCTGGGTAGCCAGGACAAAGACAGTGACAACCCCATTCCCAACGGTGGTATACAGCCTTGCCATGCTGTCGCCGTATAGGATATGCGCTATCTCATGAGCCATCAGTGCCTTTAGTTCGTCTGGGCTGAATGTCTCTATGGCTCCTTTGGTCACTGCTATTGTGCGCTTGCCGAGGGCGCAGGCATTGACTATCATTTTGTCTATCACGCACAATTCAATGTGGCCTAGCTCTGGGTTTTGTTCTTTGGCCTGCGTGTACACCTCTTGAAATAGGGGCAATAAGTATTCCTTTTCCTGCTTCGTCTCTATTCTTCGGACGTGCTCGAAGAACCGCAAAAGCTTTTCGCCCAATGACGTAAACGCAATGAACAGCGAAATCACATAGGACAACAAGGCAATCAAAAAGCTGGTAAAGGCTCCGCCTAATAAAAATGACGCAAGCACATAGTATGCGATAGAGCATAGAAGATACTGCGGGTTTGTCTTCACGAATTTGACGAAATCTCCCCACATGGCTTTGAAAAAATCCTTTGCCTTTGCAAAAATCGCCTTGAAAAGCTGTTCGCTCATGGCCGATATGGTGTCTGGCATGGTTCGCTCCTTTCTGAAAATGGCTTATAGATGTTTACCCTGCAATGCGTGTTTGTGTCTCTCGATAAGAATATTCCCTTTCCCGTTTGCAATACCTTGATGTCGTCTGGGTGGTAAAAGTATTCCCTCACGCGCCTAACACTGCCGAAGCCAGTTTCTACGGTGATCAGCCCTGTATGGTGTAATTGGTGGGTTGTTTCCATGGTTGCCCTTGTGCCGATGATGTTTGCCCAATACTCGGCGTTTACTCCGCTGTTCTGGCGCAGGATAATGTAGTTGTTGCAATTTTCTATGATTTGCTCTTTGTAAGCTTCATTGACGGCAAAGTCAAGGTCGCTAAGGCTTTGCGTAGCCAGAACGCAAGTAACATTCGCGCTTCGGGACTTGTTCACAAGGTCAGTCAAGGCGGTTGTGGCGTAACTGCTGATTTCGTCCATGATAAAGAATGTCCTCGGTATCTTGCTGTGGAATAGCTCCCCGATGGCTATTTTGCTATCTATGAGTACAAGCCTGCCGAATGCGGGGCTTAGTTCTGGATAGGTCAACGGGTTTAGCACAAACAGGATGATAGCATTTTCTTTCAATGCCTGCGCTATGTTTATTCCATCGTCTGCTAGGATTTTCCCCGCTTGGCTCTCGGCGATGGTGCTGAACCTCGCAACGGAGCTTTGCGCGACTTTTCCGCTGGTCTTTAATAGCTCTAGGTTGTCTATATGTTCTTCCTTTGATATAAGCCCCTTTTGCAATAGGTAGTTGCTCATGTCTGTAAACTTGTTCGGCTTCATGCAGGCAATAATTTTGCGGAACGAAAGCGAGATTTGCCCCAATTCCAGTAGTTGCAATATGCGCTGTATGTATCGCTCGGCATTTAGCTTGTAATGCTCCTCGCTCCAATCCGACATATTGATTAACATGTCTGTTGCCATTGCGCTTGAAGCCCCTAAAAACGGGTTGTATTTATCTGATTGCTCCGGTTCGGATAAGTTAATTACATACAGCTTTTTCTTGCCTTGGTTCAACCTCTGCACGATGTCGAGCAACGAACCTGCGCCCATGTCGCCCTTGCCGTCAACAATCAGGGCGGGGAAATCGTTGTCTATTACGTTCTTGATAAAATTTGACAGCGCAACGGTTTTCCCGCTGCCTGTTGTGCCACAGACAAAGACATGCTTTGAGTTGTCCGGGATACAGACCCCGCGCCTGCCGTCAAAGCCAATGATAGTGCCTTTCGGCGGCTCGTTTTGCTTAACGGGCTTGGGCTTCTTCATGCTCTTTCGCATTTGCTTTAGCTCCCTCTGGAAATTAAATATCTTTCGTATTCTGAAAGACTTCACATGCTCCCATGTTATGAGTATGGCAGGGACAATCATGCAGAGTAATAAAATAGCTAACTGATATTTTCTAATACCGTTCTAAAAGAGTGTTCATATTTTCTGTACCTCCTGTAATTCCAATATATGAATATTGGCATATTGCGATTGATTGTCCTTTAGGATTTGGTATATCTTACAAGCCTTGTCTGGAACTACCCAGATTTGATAATCATATTGCATGAAGTTATCTTGTATGATGGCTTCCAGCCTCGCCTTGGCCTTTAGAGATAGCTCCACCTCGACACAATATGTCTTGCTCTCGCGGTTGATTACGAAGTCTGGCCTGTGCTTGCGAACGCCGAAGCCGTCTATGCTATGCAACTGCTTTTCGGTAATCATGTCCCCATAGGGAACGGATTTCACCTTGTGGAAATATATCGCTGTATCCAGCACGGCTATATCATGGGGTATCTGCTCAACTCGGATTTTTTCTGCTCGCGCTGGCAGGCTTGCCAGTATTTTTGCTTTGTTCGTTAAGCTATATATGCCCGGCACGCCGTACAAAATCTTTTTACGCTCTATGTAGCCAGCCGATATAAGCTTACTTAATCTTTGGTCGCACGCTCTTTGTCCTGTGAAGCCTGTCAAAGCTACTATGTGCCTGCCCAATACGATACGCCATCTATCTATTTCTCTGATTATCTGCATATCTCTGTCTACAATTCGTATCTCGCCCATATAAATTCCCCCTCCCGCAACGCCGCTCCAACGCCTTGCTAAGAGAGAAGGAGAGGAGTGGTGTGGTGCCGTGTGGTGTGTGTGCTGTCTTTTTTGTTTTTTTATACTTTATTCTTTCCCTATCTCGTCCTATTACTTTACTACTTGTACTACTTTTTCTTTTTTTACTTGCTTCGTCTGCTCGTCTAACTTCTGATATATTTACTTTTTTTATTGATTGATATATATATTATATTTATATAATGTATTATCATGATGTGCGTGTGGGGTCTCGGGTTGTTTTTCGCAAAAAACCAGCCGAGACCCCACACGCACATCATGATTAAATCAATAAATGTAAGCATATCAAGGGTTTGACGAGCAGACGGGGCAAGCTATTTTATTTGTATTTTTCACGGGGTACTCTTATGTAGAAAGAATACTTTTGCTAAGGCTTGGTGGAATAGTTTTTTTGTGGTGACGGGTGTTCTTCTTGTTTGATTTCGATATACTTCTTATCCTGTCTCGGACAATCATCCCGCCTATTATACATGTTTATCTACAAAATAATTGGCACATTTTCTGAACTGGCGCATATAATGAAAAAAGCCATAAGAAATTTCTTTCCTATGACCCCAAAAAAGCCGTGAAGTTTACTACTTGACGAACGCCCAAAAGGCTATTTTCATCCTATATTCTACTCGGATAGACAGGAAAAGTCAAGAAATATTTTAGCGTAACCCCCTTTATTTTCGGCTTTATTGCCAGCATGGCATATAAAAGACGTAAAATAGAGGGGATTTCTTTCTATTCGGGGTCAAATAAGGGGTCAACTGCACCCCAAGATAAAGGAGGAACAGCCATGCCAAGACGAGGCGAGAACATACGAAAGAGAAAAGACGGCAGATGGGAACGCAGATACATTGCAGAGCGCACGCCGGAGGGGAAGGCCGTTTATAAATCCCTGTACGGACGTTCCTATGCCGAGGTAAAGGAAAAACGCAAGGGCAATCCAAGCGCGGAACCCCCAAAGACCGAGGTTGTGTTTTCTTTGCAGGGCATTCCCGTGAAGATGATTTGCTCTGAATGGCTGGAAGAGATACGCATACAGGTGAAGCCCTCTACTTACGGGCGATACTACGATGATATTCATTCGCATATTATTCCGTATTTTCAAAACACGGGAGCCAATCAACTGACAAGCGAAACGGCCAACGCTTTCATACGCAACAAGTTCGATAGTGGGTTATCCGCCAAAACAATTTATGATATTGCTTTGGTTCTGCTTCAGGTCGTGGAGTTTGGAGAACGTAAAAAGTATATAGAGAAATTTGATTATAACAGTATCTGCTTGCCGAAAGTACAGAAAAAACAAGTGACGGTGATGTCTACAGCAGACGAAAGCAGGCTTATTTCTTATTGCCTTGCGCATGTAGACCATAATACAATAGGGATTTTGCTGGCCCGCTATACGGGCATACGTTTGGGAGAATTATGCGCCTTGACATGGAGGGACATTGACTTTAACGCAGGGTTATTGCACATTACAAAGACCTTGCAGAGGATTAAGGACACCGACCCAGCCACGAAGAGAAAGACGAAGATTATCATAGACACGCCGAAAAGCGAGTGCTCTATACGTTCAATCCATATCCCTACTTTTGTTTTGGAGATATTGAAGCAATACAGAGGACAACAAGACCTTGCTTGTTATATTTTAAGCGGTACAAGAAAGTATGTGGAGCCTAGACTATATCAGAAAAGATATACAAAGATACTGAAATCAGCAGGGGTTACTTATACGAACATACATGTGCTAAGGCATACATTTGCAACAAGGGCAATAGAACTAGGTTTTGATATAAAGGCGCTTAGTGAAATCCTCGGCCATGCCAGCGTAAGGTTCACATTGGAGCGCTATGTGCATAGCTCGGATGAACTGAAAAAGAAGTACATGGAGAAGCAAGCCGTTTGCTATTAAAAATCCATTAGGGGTCAAAATTGGGGTCAACCATTTTGCTAAAGCCTTGCGTGTCAAGGCTTTTATTGCGCTTGTTCGTCAAGTAGTAAACTTCACGAACGGAAAGGGAAGCCTTAACGAACCCTCGACCCTGTTCGCGAAAAAACGACATGAACGCCACACAGCTATTTTACTTTATTTTTAATTGGAGGACAAGTCTATGAAGAAAAAAATGAAAAAATGGTTGAGTGTTGCTCTGGCGGTCGTGCTGATGGCCTCAGCCTTGCCACTGATTGCGGGGGCAATTGCGCCATCATCAGGGGGAAGCGTGCAAGGTACCACGTCAAGCGGGCCAGCACCGCTAAAGGTGGAAATCAAGTCCGACAAGGATAAGTATATCCTGCTCGGCAAGATGGCGTTCACCGCCACCATCACCAACACCAGCACAAGCACGGTGGAGAACATCAGCGCACAGGCACTGCTCGGCTCGAGCCTGCGCCCGCTGGCAAAGGGAAGCCAGTTTACAGCGACAAAGGCGAGCCTTGCGCCCAATGAGAGCTTTAGCTTTACTTATTATGCAGACCTTAGCGGGCTGAAGGGCTTGGATAACCTGTTGCTGCCTTTGTACTGGATTAGCTCGTTGTTCCATGGCGGCAAAGCAAGCATAGGCAATGGCAACGGCGGGGCGGATTACATAGAGGCAAGCAAGGCCGTTGGGCTGGTTAGCTTGTCTGCAAAGCAGTATGAGGCGAGCACAAAGGTTAGGGTGTGGTACGCTGAAACGACAGAGCCTCCTATTGACCCGCCTATTGACGACAAATGGCCTGTTTCAGATATTGATATTGGCGATATAGAAGGACATGAAGATATATTAATGGAAGATGATTCTTGGCTCAGAAAGTATTATCCTGAAGCCTATTTGGAATATTCTCCAGAGCGGACAGCAACCCTAAATTTAAATAGAAGCTATTCACTTGTAACACAGCAATCATTAAGCTCAATTGACAATACATTACTATATCCAGCGCCGGGCAATCAAGGCAGTCAAAAAAGTTGTACCGCATGGGCTACTACATATGCTTACAAATCACATCAAGATAATTTAGATCATAATTGGGGACTTATAGGCGATAACCATCTATTTAGTCCAGCATATGTTTATAATCAATTAAATGGAGGTGTCCATAGAGGTATTGGTATAGCGGAAGCCATGGAGCTATTGGTTAATCAGGGGGCTTGTACATTAGCGGATATGCCTTTTGATCAAGATGATTTTTTAACGCAACCTAATAGCGCACAACGAGCCGCCGCTTTGCCTCATAGAGCATGGGACCGGGCAGCTTTTAGGTCTGGCAACACTACCCTTATTAAGACAGCTATAAGAATAACCGGTGGAGCGGTTGTTTGTGTACCAGTACATCCGGATTTTGATAATATATCTGACAGCAACAAAATTTATGATACTCTTGATGGTCAGCGAAGGGGTCATCATGCGATATGCTTAATCGGATATGATGATGAATTACAAGCGTATAAGTTTATAAATTCATGGGGAAATCATTGGGGGCTTAACGGATATGGCTATGTGGCATATGATTTGCTTGAGGATTTGAATACATATGTTTATTTTATGGTTGACGAAAAGGAAACTGAAAACGTAAATCAATTCGGCGATATCACTGGCACTGTCCGTGATAAAGAAACAAACGAACCTTTGCCTGGCGTTACAGTAACTGCATATAATTCTAGCAATCAAATTGCAGGGCAAACTACTACGAGCGCAAGCGGTCACTTTGGATTTCATCTATTAGAGGGGCAATATACCTTTACTTACAGCCTTGACGGCTATTTTACCGCCGAAAACGGCTTTCCGATTAGTCGGGGTACAATTACTATTATGCAAAATCCTGTGCTTCTAACTAGGAAAAACACAGTCACACAAGGCACAATCACAGGAAAGGTAATTGAACAAGGCACCAGCACGCCCTTGTCTGGCGTTCTGGTGGAAGCCTGCAAGGTTGGCTCAACTGCTGTTGTGAATTCGACTACCACTAATGCCAGCGGGCAATATAGCCTTGCGCTCGACATAAACGAAACCTATAACCTGAAATTCAGCAAGAGTGGCTACGAGGAACAAACAAAAGCAAATGTAAATCTGGTTGATGTGACAATGGCTCTGAGTGATGTGGTTATGGCTAAAAGCACATCACCATTCACCACCACGCCCATGATTGCGGCGGGTGAACGCCATACCATAGCGCTAAAAAGCGATGGCACTGTTTGGGCTTGGGGCGCTAACGAATATGGTCAATTGGGAGATGGAACAACAATAGACCGTTATACCCCTATTCAAGTACAAGGTCTAGACGCAATAACCGCGATTTCAGGGGGAAACTTGTTTAGCGCAGCACTGCGAAACGATGGAACAGTATGGACTTGGGGAGTTAACTTAGCGGCTCTACTTGGCGATAGTACCGTTGATTTTATAATCAGACCCGTGCAAGTTCAAAATCTTAGCAATGTGACGGATATTGCGGTGGGCACCAATTTTATTGTGGCGCTAAAAAGTGATGGCACTGTTTGGTCTTGGGGGTCTAATAGTTTGGGGAAACTTGGCGATGGAACGACATCCGACCGTATAACGCCTGTGCAAGTGAAAAACCTTAGCAACATAGTTGCAATTTCAGCGGGGTATTCCCATGCCATAGCATTATGTGATGACGGCACCGTTTGGGCTTGGGGTTGGAATAACGAAGGTCAGCTTGGCGATGGAACTACAACATGGGATCGCACAACGCCTGTACAAGCACAAAATCTTAACAACATAACGGCTGTCGCAGCAGGAGGAAAATTTACCGCTGCATTGAGAAACGATGGCACCGTATGGACTTGGGGTTCTAGTTTGTATGGTCAGCTTGGCAGAGCTACATCACCCATAACACCTGGACAAGCGCAAAATCTTAGCAACGTAACAGCTATTGCAACGGGAGGATGTTACACTGTCGCTCTAAGTGATGATGGTACAGTTTGGGGCTGGGGTTTAAATTATAATGGACAATTAGGCGATGGAACGACAACTAATCGCAGCGTACCAGTACAAGTGCAAAGTCTTGACGATGTAGTAGCAATCGCAGCGGGAATTGATTTTTATTCAATGCAAGAAGATGGCTCTACTGTTGCATTAAAAAATGATGGCACTGTTTGGGCTTGGGGAGCAAACAAACAAGGTCAACTAGGAGATGGCACCATAGCCAACCGCAGATTGCCCGTACAGGTTCTAGGCGAAAACGGCGTTGGGTATTTTAATGTGTATTAAAGCAATCAATAACTGCGATCTCTATCTGCTGGGAATGCAACTGTAGCGACTACAACGCACAGCAAGGCCCCCATGCTCAATCAAGAGCATGGGGGCTTTGGTTCTCTAGTTCGTCTGAAACTCCACATCGACAACCTTCACATTCCCGAACATTTCTCCTTCTGGTATTTCATTTACAGCGTATATCACTTTCACGAAACGCACAAGGAACTGCCTTTTTTCTGCGTTGGAAAGCCATTGCCAGTTCTCTTTTAGCTGGGTTATGATATTCTCTCGCTTTATTGTAGGCTCGGCTTCTTCGGGAATATCCAGCCTCGCCAAATCGGCTTGAATGCTTGCCCTATCTTTGCCGATTTCCTTTCGCATGGCTTTATATGTATCAAAGTCAATATCATTATTGACATACAGATGGAGCATTTCCTTCTCTTTGCGCTCAAATTGTCTTAGCTTCTCTTGATAGGCTTGTATCAGTTGCTCGTTTTGCTGTTTTTCCTGTTCCTGTTTTTGTAGCTCTAAGCTGTCCGCTTCGCTGAAAGTGTTAATTCTGCTGATATAATCAAGGAATGCCTGTTCCAGCTTCGCATGGCTCATACTGCTTGCGTCACATGTTTTATACGTTTTATATTTACACTTGTATCCTCTGGAACCCGGCCTTCCTTTTGGGTCGTGGGTCAGCATTTTTCCTTTGCATTTTGCGCAATGCAGTATACCTGAAAAAAACACTTCATCTTTTGGGCGTTTTGTTGGGCTTATCCTAGCGTTTTCCTGCAACAGTCTTTGTGCTTCCCCAAATAGTTCTTCAGAGATAATTGCCTCGTGTCGGCCTTCCATGCTGTACCCGTTTTCCGGGTCATGGATTTTGTGCCTAACCCTGCCGATATAAGTACAATTCTTTAAGATAGCTTTGACAGTAGTGTGCATCCATGTTTTATTATCCTTAGTTGGAACGCCTTGCACGATTAAGCGCCTTGCGATGGCTATCTGCGGCATGCCTTGATTGACGTACATATCGAAGATTTCTCTTACAATTTGTGCTTCTGTTTCATTGACTGTCATTTCTTTTTCGCCCTTTTCTTTGTCATACCCATAGCTAATGTGCCCGCCTGCGAGTGTATAGCCTTCTTTCACTTTGCGCTCTATGCCTAGCTTTACTCTTTCGATAATGTTTTCGCGTTCAAATTCAGCAAATATGCCGATGATTTTCAAGAACATTCTGCCGGAAGCGGTCTGCGTGTCTATGCTTTCCATTAAAGAGTTGAAAGCACAGTCGTGTTCGTTGAATAATTCTACAAGATATAGCAAGTCCGATGTGCTTCTAGTCAAACGGTCGATTTTGAAGACCAGAACATTTTGTATATGTCCTGCCTTAATATCGGCAATTAGCTCCTGTATGGCTGGCCTCTCGGTTATGTTCTTTCCGCTTATGCCTTCATCTACATAGACCTTGTAGATTGACCAGTCCTTAATTTTTGCAAACTCCTTTAGTTTTTGCTCCTGTCCTCGAATAGAGAACCCTTCCTGCGCCTGTTCCTCGGTAGAAACACGGACATAAAGTCCGGTTTCCATTGTGCTAGTTGCTGTGGTTTTGGTTGCTTTCATGGTTCATCGTCTCCCTTATCTGATATTTCAGATAGGGGGTT
>Ga0123353_10002134_pt1 | contig 24463 bp, 10 predicted proteins | sample TergutLab28metaG_3_FD_92763 | JGI IMG/M metagenome (GOLD analysis project Ga0123353, IMG submission 92763) | Labiotermes labralis P3 segment gut microbial communities from Petit-Saut dam, French Guiana - Lab288 P3 | ecosystem: Host-associated > Arthropoda: Insects > Digestive system > Gut ... | reverse complement strand
GGGGCGGCCCTGTGCCTTAAGCAGCCCGGCCACCGGGATTGGGTTAATATTTTTTTAGTTTTTTTTGGGCGCCTCCGCCCCCCCCCCCCCCCCCACTGGGCCAGGGCCGCCTCATTCACGAGGTTTCTAGATCACATACAACGACGCACCACAATCGGTAGGACTTCTCTGGACGAGTAATAAGCTCGTCGCAGAGACCTCTACCTGACAGCACACAACACTCACAACAAACATCCATACTCCAGGTGGGATTCGAACCCACAATCTCAGTAGGCGAGCGGCCGCAGTCCTACGCCCTAGACCGTGCAGCCACTGAGACCGGCATTTGATTAGATTATTACTGTGTTTTATTAATACAGACTGGCCTACTTACACCGGGGAAGTAGAGTTGCGTCCCGCGGTCAAGAAATTGTATCAGTTGCGTCCCAAGGTGACCGCTTCAAGTGTATCAGTTGCGTCCCAAGGTGAGAAAGGTATTATATCCGTTGCGTCCCGAGTTGTCAGTCCGAAACGTGACGGGTTGCTTACCGCGATTAGTAAGGAATTGCATCAGTTGCATGGAAAGTTATGGGTGTACAAAATGTTCAACAATTGGAAGGTTCTTACAGTTTTACTGCAAAGGTAATGCAATCCCGTTACAGGCCTGGAGTGGCCCAGAGGGTTCCAGGAAGTTAAGGTTCCCAGATTTCATGACAGCGGCACAGGATGGTGGTAAGTTTGTCAGCCTTACGCACCGGCCGCCTTTACCCCCAGGAAAATGCTCCTGGTACTCATTTCTGTTAGAGGCTGAGTCGACCCCAGGGCCATAGTGCGATCGGAAGGATTATGTCAATGAAAAATTCCAAAGACACCATCTGGGATCGAACCAGCAACCTTCCAATTTGTATAACAGCACCTATGCTACTATTCTACTGCGGTCCCCCACAGTTTTATTGTACTTTACTTTATAAACAATTATACGCACACATGCAGAATTGTTAAATGATATCGACAACACAGCTGTTACATTGTATAATGTTATTGTCTAATGTTTAAGCCCTATTAAAAAATCTTTTCGGGGAAGAAGACAGACACATTTCGTTCCTAATATCGTTCATTTCAAGTTATTTTTATGATCTGATGAAAACACTGTGTGCGGAAAGAGTTTTAATGCAGTAAGTCTCGCAGTACCAAGCACCTGACCAATGAACTGTGCTTATACAATTCTTATCCATTCTGCAGAATCGCCTGTATAATATTTCATTAACGTACTGTTGTTCCATGTCCAGAAGTTACTCAATTTGTTCTCCAAATATGTTTTGGTATTTGGTAGTGCATTTTTGTGTGAACAGTTGTTTTCACTCATGATAAGGAAAAGACACCAATAATGAGAGTAGCAAGAACACAAACGTTAAACCTGAAATTAATAAACTAAGCACAAATAAAATATGTCAGTTTCTCGAAAATACTGTGCCTGTAAACGAGACATCAGAACAGAACTGGAATGGATATTGTAATGTAGATATTGTATTCACGTTGGATCAAACAAATGCTTCCTTTATTTGTGACATCAACGTAATTTTTAGTATCATGAATTTACATTTATTTTTAAAATGTATACATTCTGACCTAAAATCTCGTAGCTCACTGTTATCTTTTGTGCAATAGCATGCACAGTGACAGAAGTGGCAAGTGGCATCGTAAATGCAAGCAATAAGGAACTACAAGTGTTTGTGTGATAGAAATTTATACGACACTGATGAAACAAATTCGATTCTTGAAATCAGGTTAACCCTACACTGCCCAGATTTAGAGGAGATTTAAGTCCTCTTGTTTGAATGTAGCTGAATTTCTAAATCTTCGTGTAGCGACACTTCTCATTTCGATGTAGGTCTCATTCTGTATTTTTTGCATTGCAGTTACAAGAACAAAAGTTTTATGATGCGCACTGTAAAACAGTGCATTGAAGTTGGCATGGAATAACTCACGCGTTTATGGTCCTGTATGATGATGCAGTACATTCGGACCAAACAGGCGGAGGAAAAGTGGAGTCTGCATCAATATAATTTTTTAGCAGGTAGCTGCAAAACTGTTCCACTCGCTTGTCGTTCGAAAGATTGGATAAAAATTCGAACGCTAAGCAGTCACAGACTTCCGCCGGTGGTAAAACGGACAATCCGAATATTTTCTTCAAGAACTGACCTAACTCAAGAGTCTTTCTTTCCATACTGCTTGCTGAGTCCCAAAGATTGTATTTTCCGCCACGAACTCTGTCCTAAATGGAAATGAAATGCTTTAATTTCCAAACCTGGCCACACTGTTGTTACTGCGTTCTGATTGGCGGTTTCGAAGTCAGCGTAAAGAACTGTTGGAAAAGCATTCACACCAAGTTTTGCAGCCTCTGATACCATATGGCTGAATACATCCTCATAGGACGCTGGATGTTAATTGGCCGGTAAGAAAAATGCAAGTTGAACACAGTGAGTCAATGAATTGTAAACAGTTGGTGGAAAAACTTCGGTGCTGATTTGAATGCCCCGTTGACGTAAAGCCCATCAATAGAGCTAAAAACTGTAAGTTGTTTTCGCATGAAAACATTACAATAGTTTTTCCGAGTCATTAACAAGCAAGTTCTGTCGAACTTGTGAACACTGGTACAGAACTTAATGCTTCATGAGTTTCTTCAATATCTGTTGGGAGAAGCTTGCTTTATGCATGCTCATGCTAATGTTCCTATCTAATGTCTTCGTAAGTCAGAGTATCCAATTACTGGCTGCGTAGTTCTTTGAGTATCAGTTTGTGCGGTCTTTCACACAAGTCCTCCCATTGCTTTCCTTTTGACAGAATTATTTGATATCTGTAGGTTTAAGCAGGCTTCCCTGTCTGCATCATGGTTGTGCCTCCCCCCCCCCCCAACATTTACATTTTGTGTCAGTACAACACCAACGCACCATTTTGTCAGCAAAATTTTTTTGGAAACGGAACTTCGGGAAGCCCTGAATGACGAGGATATTTACCTGAAAAGTGACAGCGGGACGCAACTAATATTCTGACCCTCGAGAGCCTGGTACACAACTGTTATGCCTGAAACGTGACTGCGGGACGCAACTAGTACTCTGACCCTAAACAGCCCGGGACGCAACTGATACACAGCCGTTATCTGAAAAGTGACCGCGGGACGCAACTAGAAATCCCCGCTTACACCACCTCTTCAATCAGGATCTGCATGCTATACAGCACTTCGACCTCAGTTGCGTATTTATTATTCGTTGATAGAAAGTCATATACAAGCTAATCACGCCTTCTACATGTTCATACTTCCCAGTAGTTGTCATTGTAGAGTAATTGCAGTAATGCCAATACAGCCTCATTTGTGTGCATTGATCTTGTAACAGTAGAACTGCACGTGTTTGTATCTGTATTCATTCTCAGTAATTGCTTGTTCAGGATGATGAAAATTGTGTGACGAGTTTCTTGCGTCTGTTGATGTGAAACCTGTATCAGAATCGCCTGAAGTGCATCTTGGTGTGAGTATAGTGTCAGGTTTTCACACTTTCCAGTAACGTTACTTTAGTAACTTAGGTGAAAATGTGTAGATTCAGACCTGAACACATTACCTTAATTACAATTTAAGATTTTTCGTTAGGTCGGGGTAAGTCAAGAATGCTGTGTGCCGTTCTGTTCTGTAATTCTGTGTTATACGCTACGAAGATAAGCAATCTCTCTTCTTTTTATCTGAAACTTTCCCTTCATTTTTAATTTGATACATCTGGCTTGTTCGTTACTTTGGCAGTTTTCTTCCCGTTGAACGCCTAAAATTTTAGTAAATTCACGTTTCCCCTCTTAATGTAGTAACATGTAGCATACTTCAAGATACCTGCACTGTAATTTCGTTTAAAACAAGTGTATTGGTAAATCGGGTGCATGGAACTGATCACCAGGATCGTGTAGTGCCAAGATTTAGAATGTATGCACTTTTATGTTCTCTCCCGCGTAGTCTCGACGGCGGCGTTGTTCTTTACCTTTCTAAGTTTATTTTGTACCCGGTAGAGGAGAGTGAATCGGTCTTTAAGAAATTTACAGTAGGATACTCCCGTTCAATAAGTAGGAATAAGGCGTTTTCCAAGGTACGAATGGGACCTGCAGGGTAACATTTAGACAGCCTCAGTTTCATAATATGCTTCCTGTTTTCAACTGTTTTAGTTTAATGACATTTCGCATTCGATTTTACTGCCGTCCCACCATTTTTGCACAGTGTCCGCCAAACCTGAGGTATTTATCATAACGTGGGCGAACTTCTTTCTCCCGGTTGATAGAGGTCCGTGTTCTCTCCTGGCAGCCATCTTAGCACAACTATTTCCTTTACTTGATCATCTTTGAAAGCTTAAACGCTGGAAACAGACAGTAATCGTTCAACGAGAGCTTTTCATTTGTAATAAAATTATTGTAAGTTCTGTTGTTAAAAACTTACACGCGATGTAAACTTATTTTCTGACCAATGCTCCTATAACTGTGTTAACACACAAGCTAGTTTCCTGCTCGAGTGTTTTATGGAGACAATTTGTAAGCTGTATGCTTCAGAAGTAAACGGTGTGCAGTAAACCTCATTCCTCAACAGTGTTGTTCGTGACACAAACATGTAAGTTATGGGTAAGGCTAGAAACAGAGTGAGAAAGATCGACAAGGGATCGAAGATGAGATCTTATCTTATTACCATCCGTGAGTACTAGTGGCTCATATGTGCTGACGAATTGGATATTTGCAGCGAATTCATTTGTATGTCTGTGACGTAAATGTTTTTACGTGCGCGCCCGAGCGAGTTTCTTTCTTGAGATCTATAAGATAAACAAAGCCCTTGAAGAGACTTTGTAGATAATACTTGAATCGAGAGGAGTTGAAGTAACAGGAGGATGTAAAATTACACAATGTGAATTCTCATAATTTACACTGTCAGCCAAAAAGACTAGGGAAGATGTGCTCGATGTTTAACGTAACGATGCCTGTGGGAGATGTGGGCCGGGGACTAATTTTAGTCTCAAATCCTGAAGGAAATAAGTCTCATACGGAGACACGGGTATGAGTGGTTTATATTGCATTGATTCGGAAGTAAATACGGTTTGAGGTTGCGGACTTCATTCACGTGAACACTATTAGGGCGCAGTCAGGGTCTTCCTATCATGGTTCCATAAAAGGCTAGGCATTTCTTGACCAATACAGCATCTATCGTCTTCTGAACGTGGTCCGTGCGCGATGACGTTATTTACAAATGTAAAAATACAAGCATTGGCTCGATAATCATGCCAATACTTGTATTTTTAGATAAAGTACTTTCTTTTCTTGTGGCGCTTCGGCCGAAAGCGGCCCATGGCCTTTCTCATTCATGATTAGGTTTCTAGATCACACACAACGACGCGCCATGTTCGGATCTCCTGATCATCTCGTCGCAGAGACCTGTACGTGACAATACAAAACTCACATGGACACAGACGTCCATGCAGCAGGTGGGATTCGAGCCCACAATCTAAGCAGGCGAGCGGCAGCTGACCCACGCCTTAACCAAGTAGCCACCAAACCGGCATTCCTAGATAACACTACTGGCTATAAAAACCGCCGGCTCATATAACCGCCTCTTCATCCATTGTTGTATGAAGACCGAGCGCTTCTCATGTCCTTACAGCCTTCAGCGTGATCAGCAAATACGCCGTTCGGTTAAATCTCTGGAGATGCAAACACTTCCAGTTTATTGATTCTTGATTTGTGATGGGCTGCAAAGCATCCTGTCACAGATTTTGCAGAGACGAGTGCTGTGATGGCTTTTGTGTGTTGGAGTTAGGGTGCGTTTCGGCTGGATACCAGCCTAGCCGAACCGCACCCTAACTTCAACACACAACAAAGCAAGAACAAAACGGCCAATGTGGTAGTTCAACAACATAGTTACAAACTCCTGAAGATGGGCATACTAATGCTCGAAACATGTTGAGGCTGTAAGAAGTAAAATAAAAGTAACAAGTGACATCTAGTTGGTTTTTTATTCGTCAGCTCTCAGAGCATTCTTTGGACTTTAAACGTTTAGATTTCTCTCCGTTATAAACGCGCGCACGCACACACACACACACACACACACACACACACCCAGAGCCCAAATGTATGTCCTGACATATAAGGTATTTAAATCCATCTGAATGTGTGTGTGTGTGTGTGTGTGTGTGTGTGTATAGGTATACATGCCACTGATAAATATCTAAAAATAATTATCATGTCCTCTTTTATACCTTTATCGAGAGGTCTACTACTTACGTAAAGAGAGTGTAACGGTGTATCCACCTCGCAGGTCTCCTTCAACTTATTTTATCGTCCCGGCTCTTCTGCTGTTATATCAGGGAACAGGAGAATAAATTATCCAGTTGAGCTTTGCTTCCCCGCTGGCTATAGCCGCCATGTTATTTGTTGTCTTCCCATAGGGCTATGCGAGAACACAGGATCTAACGAAAAGGTAAAAAGGAGATGAAGAAATAAAAGGCGTGCAGAAGAATAGGTTTCATCGTTCATAAACTTGGGTGAATACTTACGCTTTCTTATAAGCTTCTGAGAATCTTCTACGTTTATCAGTTATCCACATTACCATCTTCACTCATATCTTGAGATATTCCATGACTTTAATTACACTACCGTATAAACACATTTGAAGGAAGAAAGGATTCAAAGCTGCCTTCCTTCCCTTTTACCTGCCTCACTCACGCCATAAAACTTGTTTCGTACTGTAACATTTCCGTTACGTAGCCATTTATTGTGCCGTTAAATAGGCAGTCGATAGCGGCATAAAACTTATCGTTTTATACAATTTGAAACTTTTAACCTAACTTCTTAAACAGTTTTTGTAAATTTTATATAGATATGATCTGTAAGGTATAGAAAAACTGAGTACTCGCCGGGGAATTCGCAGTGACTCAGTGGCCCACATCATTGGTCACCTGCTTTCGGTTCCCATAGCATTAACCGTAGCCTACTCTGCTGCCGCTCGTACGCAGTGGCTGAAAGTGGCCAACAGTATGGGTCAGATAAAACAATGATCCCATAATAATGTGTTTGCTGTTTATTGTAGTTGGATTATGAATACGTATCATTAATTAGATTGTATGTATATATTGTGTATGGATGCTTAAATCTACCGTTTAATTGGGTACGCCTTGAGTGTGGTGTACTTCGAATCGAAACTTTGTTTTAAAAAAAATATATTACTAGGAAAGTCTTTAAAACGAGGGAGATCCTTTCTTAAATGCAGGCTATTCTCCAATATTTTATTAAATACTGGCTCTGGGCGACATGCCGGAGATGGCTTCAGCGCCATTGTGCAACACGTTTAAGCGGACTACGTTTGAAGAATATTTGTCGTGTTAGCAGTAAACAAATTTATATATCTTATGCCAAGGGCGAAGTCGTATATGTGCTTCGGCATTCGCATGACTGTGTGTCTTGTAGGTGTGTCACTCAGAATCTCTGCCTGACGACGCTTACTGCTTGCTGCGAACGTCACCGTCCGGAACGCTGCCAACTAATAATTCTAAGCATGGAAGAGATTTAAATTCCCCCATGTTTCCATATGTTATCCTCTTAACATATCAAATATTTACTCTTGTACTGCGCCGTATGTTTTCCTCACATAACGTTCATTATGTCGACAGTATGGAGAATGGCTCCTTTCTTAGCGTAAGAGAATTTTCCCTTGTATACCCATACTGCAATTAGATTTATTGTCGTTGAGTCATAATTTTAAAGCTTTAAGCCTTGCTTGCATAGTCATATTCGAATCGGCACATCTCCAAAATATTAGAAAATTGGCTCGTGAAAATCAGCAGGGTGAAACTTGCTTCCTTCGTAAGGCGGAGGACATACAGTGTCCTAAGAAATTTTCCTGATATAGTATTGGAATATTTACTGCCGTGTTGTTGGAAGCAAACATAACTACTTTATACAAAACTGTTGGCACGTACTGGCGTCTGCCTCTGCAGTTTAGTTTTACGAAGGGGTATACTTAGACGTATAATACAGTGAAGGCCAGTTGTTATTACAGGTAGTGGGTCAGGGTTCCTAAATTCATTACGGCTGTAAATTGTTTGCAGTATATGTATACATACATACATAGTGGTGATTGACGTTGAAGCTGACACTGAAGACGCTGCAGCCACTCCACTTCCTATTCACTGTTTGCTGTCATTAGATAAACGTGAAGGTTGCAGTGTCCTCATGAACACAACAGTGTACCTGTGAACACCATGAATACATTTGCGTAGGTGGAGTTAGCTCCAGACTTTTCTAACCGAACTGTTAAGGGCGGTGAGTGGTCGGCTTCACGCCCCCCAACCACTTTACCCCGGGCAAATAGTGCAATATATCTATTGCATAGAAGGCTTCACGGGCACCAGAGTTGACCTAGACTCTTTGTAGAAGAGAGAGCCTTGCCCTCGCTGGGAGTCGAACCACGATTTCTCGTTTGTGCAGTCCTTAGCCCAGTCACTAAGAATGTATAAGAATGTCACTTCTATGTTGTGTCAAATGAGAAAGTAATGCACCTAATGCTGCTGCTGAAGCTATCTCTACCGTACGATGGTTTTACAGGGGTGCTGATAAGTCCTTAGCCCGGCCAGGAAGGAAACAAACTATATTCTCCGCATTTTATGGAACTTGGAAGTTCATTACCACATTCACACCACATTTCACCACCTTTCCCTACCCTAGCCAAATCAACCCATCACACTTTTGACAGGCGCAGCTTGTTTCCTTGCTGCTTGGGTTAACCCTTTAAACATCGAGTTCACATCTGCCATTTGCTGACATTATTAGGAGCTCACCCTATTCTACACTTTAGCAGGATAAAGGTTAAGGACATACCATCATCCCGGTATACCTTCTGCCGTAAATGAATAGACTAGTTTACGTCGTACGTGTACCATTAAGGCATGAAAAACGCGGATTACATTATTTTTGGACTGCTTCAGATTGGTTTTGAACCTTAAAGTAATATTGTGGGCCTTCATGTATATCCCCCAAAAGAATTACAATTAAAATGTTTACCACATAAGTTCAGGTTTAGAATAACCTCATAGTCCACTAACCTCATCATAATAAATTTATGAATTTGTCCTCAATGAGCAATATAAGGAGCATTTGTTTACTTGTGCACTTCACAAGTGAAGATGATATCCGATCAACTTCTATAACAGGCCTAAGCTGTATTTATGCGAGTTCTCCCTTCCATTAGTTGTCTCCCCATTCTTGTTGACTGGATTATATGACATGTCTAATTTGTTTTCCTTAGTCACTAATATACGATTTTCACTCCGACAAAACCGCACAAAAGGTTTCCGAGTTAGACCTCTAATGGGCAGCATTTGAAGTAGCTGTTTACTGCTGTCATTTATGGGGTCGTTTCGTAAAGTACTTCGACTTACAACTGCCTTCACTATGGCCGTCATAAAACCTCCCTCCTACTCCCACCAACACCTCAACAAACCCCCTCCCCCCGTACTTCTTATGGAAAACATCTCTAAGATGTTTACATATCCTGCCTGATAAGTATTTCAATTCATATTTTAACTGTCCCACTGATAGATCTTCTGAGACATTTTCTTCATTTCAGCATTTCCATTACTTGCATTTCCTGGGCCACTTGCTGCTGTGTTTGTGGAAGGAGTGGTAGCAGGAGAGTTGTTTTTAAGAAGACGGAAGAACCGAGAAGGGTTACTTGGAGGGAGGGAGATCCTTAAATAATGTGAATTGATGTGTCATGTATGTTAACATGACAACATATACAAAGATTATTGAAACTGCATTTTTATGACCATTATATTGCCGTAATTGCTGTTATATGGCACTTAATACTACTAGGTAAACCTTGGTTTATACTACGCATATAGTAGTCCTACTACGAGGTGGCCCATATGATGAATTCAGTCACGTGGGCAGTGTTTACAAACACACTGCTGTAACAGCGCAGCCGGCCTCTTATTTGTTTCTTTGTAAATGGATATTTCCCTTCGTCAACTAAAGAGGAGTCTTCCAGTTAACCTGGTAAACCAAATATTGTACTACTGTAAATTATTTTTTTAGTTTTTTTTTAATGTTTTGCCGACCGTGCATCTCAGTATAATCTTAGTAATTAACCAACTTAATGCACAAAATATTGTTTTATAATAAGTTTATTATATGCTTCTACATGTTTCGAGCACTATTGTGCTCATCATCAGGAGGTCAAAATTGTATTACTCAGCATCCGGTATCATCACACATGCACAGGTGCACAGGACGGCCACCTACAGGTGTGATGATACCAGATGCTGTATAATACAATTTTGACCTCCTGATGATGAGCACAGTAGTGCTCGAAACATGTAGAGGCATATAAATAAACCTATTATAAAACAAGATTTTTTTGCGTTAAGTTGGTTAATTACTAAGATTACTGTAAATGAGTCAGGTTCTGTAATTACTCAGCATTTTGTCCATTTTGTCCACATAATTTATTCGCGTGTTTTGCGGCGATCATTTCGAAGAGCAACATTCACCGATCATTATAATGGACCCACACTACGTTTTCTCTGAGTTCACGCCATGAATCTGAACATAAAAGTTTTTTTTTCGGTGTTCGAAAGGTGAAGAAGGAACACGCCGATTTATATATAAATCATTATAAAGCAATTACCAATATTCTTGTGAACCGCCAATTTGTTATAACTCAAAAAGTCAATAAGCAACTTAAATTTATGATTTTGATATGTCCAGGTCATGTGCTGGAAATGGAAAACCGTTTGAAAATGGGGTGGGTGTGGGGCAAGGCAAACGTTCTTGGTGTTCGACTTCAGTTTTCAGATTCATATAGCGCTACTTGCAATTATCGTACTACAAGCACAAATTATGCTATAATACAACGGCTAAGAAGTTCCTATCGTAGCACCCGGATGTCGTGATCTGCCGGCCAAAATTAGTGACGTATGGTTCCAGTAATCGTAGTAAAGACCTCACTTCGACAGTTGCCATCGAGCTATTAACGTGTTGGCTTCATTTTTTATGTATCATCCAACATATGCACTCTGTGATACACAATGTTTGTCAACTGATTGGTCTGCTTTCTTATATATCTTTGCTATAATGACACCCTTACGATGGCACTCCGTGGTGGAAACATGCAGTTGATATGTCAAAAATGGTGCTTCACGGAGTGTATGTGTTCGATTGTGTATAAATTGTGAGAACATACGCTTTATGAATAACATAAAAAAAGTTGGCTTGATTAAAGGTCCCGGCTTCAAATCTCGGCCCGAAGTTCTGGGACGCTATCAGAAGCTACCAGCAAATAAAGGCGTTATTTGAAATATAGACAGATCTCATTTGTTCACATTTTCTGTGTTCATTATTACATAATTATCATTTTACTGAATCCCCTGTACACACCACACATTTTTAGGCATTTCTTACTGTGTCTTACTTAATCCGAAATTAACGACATGCCAACTGAAAGGCGCTCTTCATTAGTTTTCCTGTAATCAGAATCAGCTCAATATAGCACGGGTATCACATTTTGCATTAATCTATTTTGCTGTCATGTTTTTGTAGTTCCTTAATTTCGCGCTTTCCTGTTATGTTGCTCAGGTATTGTCCTAGTGATTTTGAAATAGTAGCAGTATCGATGTTGCTTTTAACATCCCTCATGAGCTTAATTTCTGTTATGCGTTCCTTGTGTTTTAAAATCTTCTTAGCTTCTTTCTTCATCGCATTTCTTTGTTACTGTTGTTGTTGTTGTTATTATTATTATTATTATTATTATTGTCGTTGTTGTTGTTGTTTCGAGAATTAACAGTGACAGCAGCATCTTGTAGTCTTTGTTACGGCCTCTCGCCTCAGGAATTATACTGAACGCCCTAGTGTGCAACGTTTGGATTAATTGTGGAGTTATTCGTGTGTGTTGCATACACAACATTATAATGGGTCAGTTTGTCTTCTGGCAGTGCTTAGGAATTCCATTTTGCGACTGCCATAACCGTTTGTTGCTGGCTGCTCAATGTCAAGTAATCCTTTTTTATGCTAACGGCACTTCCAAACTTCGCTCGTTCGGTAGCATGCTGATAACAGTTTCTCGTTCCCATAAATTTCAATGTTTTAAGTTACGTAATAAGAAAATCAATAATTTCTTCAAGCCCCCCCAAAAAAGAACGTTTATTTTGATAGCGTAACTAGGTAGCTGTTCCTATAGATGAGTGGCAGTGCTGTAGAGAGAGCAGCGAGACTGAGTTGAGTATGTTAGCAATAGGGGCTTATTTGTTCTGGCATCTGCATAGATTTTGGGGGAAGCGTGAGAAAGGACTGTGTGTGTGCGTGCGTGCGTGCGTCATTGGATGCGCTATGTGGAAGATCAGAATGGCGCCCAGTATTTATCCTTCTTTGTTGATAGCACGAACTTGTCAAGATCACATCATATTTTAGTTTACTTTACTCCGCAAAGTTTTGGGCATAGCAGATTCGTCTTAAAGGGAAAAAGCGTAGGTCGCAGTAACTAAATTTATGAAACGTTTATATCCATAATTCAGCGGAATCATTACACAATATTTTTAAATACACTTTTGATATATTTGAATACGACCAGAGTCAATAGGCGCTCCTAGCACATTATTTGCCGGCACATATACGTACACACACATACATACATACATTCGATTACTTCTTGTCTACACCATCGGTAGTTGCAGGCATGCCAACTCCCACATAAATGAACGCGCCTTCGTGCTCAAAGGATCACCATGTTGGTCAAGAAATCACAGGTACTGACGCACTGCTTAAGGACAACTTACACAGTGCACGAGTGAGGCGTGTCTGTGACTGCTGACAGATTTACAGCCACATACAATGCAACAAATATAATAGAATTTGGACACAATATTGAAGTGAAATATTTTATACTTGAACGAATTAAATATTGGCATGGTTTTTGGTTTCCGCTGCGGTGTAAATGAGATATGCGCTCTTCTGAGATGTAACGTACTTTAGATTTGTATTTGATTACAGATGTTTCGGGACACCCCATCGGGCCCATATTCAAAGGTCAAGTAGTTCAAGCCCCTTGAAGATGGGAACATTAGGTTGTCCCGAAACGTCTGTAAGGAACTACCGTTCTACGCCGTGTAAAATCCCAAAAGAGCGCAGACCTTAGGTAAATTCTGGTGGTATTAAGGATTATGCATTCCGTTTAACGAGGAGCTAAATGATCTGTACTCCTCACCCAATATTGTGCGGGTGTTAAAATCGAGAAGAATGAGATGGGCTGGGCATGTGGCGCGTATGGGTGAGGAGAGGGGGGCGTATAGGGTCTTGGTGGGGAAACCGGAGGGAAAGAGACCACTGGGGATACCTTGGCGTAGATGGGTGAATAATATTAGGAAGGATCTCCAGGAGGCGGCACAGGATGGTGGTAAGGTCAGCCTTACGCACCGGCCGCCTTTGCCCCCCAGGAAATGCTCCTGGTACTCATTTCTGTTAGAGGCCATAGTGCGATCCGAAGGATTTTATGTCAATGAAAAATCCACTAACACCAGCTGGGATCGAACCAGCGACCTTCCGATTTGTAGCACAGCACCTTAACCACTGTGCTACCGCGGTCACTGGCAAGTAGGGTTTCGAATATCATTTATAAATACAGGTAACATTGAACCATATTACATTCGCCAATGAAATGGAGAGCGTCCCAGGTAGTTGTAGGTACCTTGTACCACGATCGCTGTCACCTGATGGTTAAAGTTCTGAATTTCTGAAGAAATACTTTTCGCGTTATTAAGAATTATTCCAAATTAGGGTTTCCTAAGCGCCACACAATGAACTATGTGTTAAGCATCAATATTTATTTTCAGAGATTCCCTGCACTTTTGACTATCAGTTCTAACAGCTTCGTGTAATCAATCGTCGACACAATTTTCGAACTAGAGTTTTTGTATAGAGGTTTTCATTTACAGAAATTATCAGGATGATCAATTTGAATTTTGATAACCGACAATGCAACGTAACTTTCTTTCCACTTGCTAAATACTGTTTCCTGATTTTCAGTACTCGGCTGGGAGAACCTTGATCTAAAAATTTTCGTAGGAGACAGAAAATTGGTTTTCCTAGTTTCGGCTTAAGTATGTCAGTTGCCTCCTACGTTGTCTCCAGTCTCCAAAAAACCTCTGCGGAAGTCAGTCCTGTCCTTAACGTTTTCCCGGTTAGGTCCGTGTCCAGTACGCTTGGGTGATGAGTAGTTAAATTGATTTGCGTAGAGAATTCTTTCCCCTCCCACAACCGTAGTTTTCCTCGATGTTAAAATTCGTACCGTGTGAGGCATTGTGCTGGTCACCCCCTGCTAAAGGCGCAGAAGCTGTCTTAACAATTGTAAATGTCACTGTCCCACACCAGCGATGACGCCGGAGGGGTTAGCTGTGGGTGTGTTCCTAGAGGGTCTTCTTCTTCTTCTCCACCTCCTCCTCCCTTAACTGGCTGTTTCCTCGACTCCTGCGACATCTTGTCATTTTGTACAGTGGCGTCTATTGACTGTAACTTTGCTCTACGTGAGACTGTCGTTTACGGTTTATGATGGCGGAACTTGTTCCGATGTTTAAAGAATAAAAATAAACTAGAAACAAAATGAGCCTGTATTTATATTCGATGTCTGTAGACACCAGAACTGTGTAGTGCTGATTATTTGAACAAACCTAACCATATTTACTTCGAACGTTATCTGGTACTGCAAAGCAAACACTGTTCTCGAATACAAGAGTTGGGGGAGCAGGCAAAACGAAACCGTAAACATAGAGGAAACCACGCGATGTTTGAAATTCACAACGCTTGATTCTCTTTGAATTTATCGAAATGTGCCCTTCTCATAACGGCGTAGCGTGATTGTGTTTGTGTTTGGTAATAGAAGCGTATTGTATTTTTTTTTTCCCTGCGCCCTAGGAAAGTGCTTCAGTTGTCACATTATTGATACGACTGTACTGTGTAGTTTTGTTAGTAGATTCCAACATTTAGCAAAAGCCTCATGCCTCCGCCGTTTATTGTACAAGGAATTAACCCTGAATATGGAGGGAGCAGATTCCTCCCGAGTGTTTGTATCTATTTATCAGATTTCGCGTTGAATCATAGTATAAAATTGTCGTGTTTGACTCGTAGCAGTGTGATGGTGTTAACAAATTTGAAACCAGAGTAGCCGTTCGATTTCATAATTATCAAGAGTGTAATAATGTTAAGAAAACGAACGCGAACATCTTGTGAGTTACAGGTCCGAAGTCTTTGAAGTGAAGGACGCTGACTTTCTGAAGCCATAACCGATCGAGCCGACAAATTATAAGCGAAGGCAAATCGTGAAATGCTCCGAACTCAGCATTTTCGATCTGCTACTGCCCCTAGATGTTCGATTTGTGAGCATTTTCCAGAAGAAACTGAGTACGCATAAATTAATACATATAAAATAATTGCTTCGTACTTACTACAGAAATGCATTTGATCACTCTCGAGATATTTTTCGCGGATAGGTCTGCAAAAGATAACTACCAAACGTCGGTATGTCGACGGTTACATTCGAACATGAATGATACTCAACTATATTTTCTTACTTAGTTTGTACCGCTGCGAAAAACACACTCGCTTATAAAAACTTTTCTTCTGCCGCATTTCGTACGACACATGAGAACTCTGTCTCTCACTTACGTAGTCGAGTCATGACAAGTGATCATACCTATGTTTTTTTTAACTTGTAATGTATTCAAGACACAGTTTTATAACAGTTTCAAATACAAAGTAGCTTGAAAATGTGTGCAGTTTGGAACCGAGTAATACCATACGTTGGGACGGACAGACACAGTACCGAAAAGCACGGGGAAGCTAATAGTCGCTTTTTGCAATTATTTTAGGAACGTGTCTAAAAGTAGAAGAAAAATGGCATAATTGAGCACAGTATTTTTGAGAAATACATTTCATTGCCACACTCCCACCAAATTTTGATGAAAGCGGATTTTGTAACCTCGCTGTGCAGATGGGCATTCTGAAGTGTGCGTTGTATAGTGTACAGAAGTTATTCGCGTTTTGGTGCCTGCGATGCGGTCGCTTATGGATGGCAATGACTGGGACTGGTGATAAGGCTTCATAAGATCTGTTAGTTGCGAGGATTAGAAACGACGATTTTTGCCATTGGCAGATGTCGGCAGAAGTTTATGCGTACATCGTTCACATCCAGAGAGGGTGACAATGAAAACAAACATTCATAAAGTGACTTCAGTGACACTTCCTCACATTATCACATTTCATGGCTGTTTACGTGGGAATTGACAAATACTATTTAATTGCATTTTGAATACAAATATTTTTGCATGCAATTATGTTGTATGTTCGGCATACTGTATAGGGTACACCTTGACGTTTTCACACCAAGGTCATAATGGAAGAATAGTTGTCCATGTGTGATGTAAGAAATTAGTAGCAGGCGTACGCAGTTCTCATTCATGAACATTACACAAAAATATCGAGCATTCCCTTGGCATTACACCAACAAATAAATTACGCCCATCAATGTGCTATTGTTTTCATGAATGACTCTGGTGTCTGGTTAAGTATACTTTATTTCCTATTCATTATGCTGTAGTCAGCCACGCACATTGTGTTTGTCTTGCGGCTCTTAATGGTGTACCACATTCTCTGACTCACACGCTAGGCTGAGTTGTCTGTTTCAGTACAGTGCAGTATTGTCACCTGTAAGGGTAAAATGTCCAGATGGACCTTGCGAACCTTCAAGATGACACAACGTTGCCTCGAAAGGTCGGGAACCAGTTACGCAGTGACGCGGAATCACATCCCAAAAGAAGGGATATCGCATCGACACTGCTGGGGCGGGCAGGAAGTCACACACCTGCAAGGTACTCCCAAAATTTAAGTAATACGTTATCTTTAAAAAATATTAAGTCCAAATCGCCAATTGCAGATATCGATAGAAAATTGCATGTGTATTTTTTATATTCGTTGTGACAAGGCCGTCACCAGGATACAGTGTCAAACATCAGAGACACTTCTAAGGAATCAACTTTGTAAAAACAGGGCGACATTGTAAATAAAGCGCAGAGCTAGTGGATCGCCTTCATCCTGTCCACATAACAGGGTGTGCGAGTTCTGTGATGGTGTAACCAGGGCCGCCGAGAGGGGTTTCGTTCTCCGGCGAAAAAATATTTTTAGGAGCCCATAGCAAAGGTGAAGCAGCTAAGAGTATTTACACTAGATCGGACAGACTCTTAGATGTAGACTGATCTGGACTTGGTATGAAAGTTTAAATTATACAAGCGACAAATATTATGACTGCCGGAAATACAAAAACATGTATCAAAATCGGATCCCGGGGACCCTTCTCTACCGCCGGGCCCCGGGCACCTCCTGTACCGCCGGGCCCCGGCAGTTGGTATGGCCTCCCCCCCACCCTTTTCGGCACTGGGTATAACTCGCCGCAAGACTGCATTTGCACTTCCATGACCCGTGTCTACCTATTCCAATATGGTGGCAAAACCGTTCGTATCATTAACATAGGACCCTGAAAGTGCCTATAAATGTACCTAATTTTGTTATTAAGTCATTGTCATCACAACAAAATCATCACACACCAAGTCCCTTAGTACTGATCTTATCCCACTCTAATCACAGAGAATTAAGAGCCGATAAATTGTGTGGATTGATAGCTACAATTCAATCAAAGTCGTTTATCGTTTCGTATTGTATAAAAAATTAACGATTGAGGTAGGACCATGCAAGCCCCGTTGTCTTTTATTAGTTTGTCTGTGTCACCACAGGGGGGAAATTTGTACTGGGTATAGTTAGGCTAATTTTTAATTTTATCTCGGGAGAGCAGAAGGGGCAGGAAAATCGATAAACTGACCTACAATGAGGAGTTTTATAATGTTCACGGTTCGTCAAGTATTGTTTTAGTGCTACTGTATGGTGGCTGAGAATGTTATGGCTGGTGTATGGGGCAGATGAAGATTAAGAGTACATGTGTGTTTCTTAATTTTTTGTAATTTTCAGTACTGCAAGCCGATAGTGTCATTATACAATATAAACTAACAAAATGCAACTTTTCTAAATTAATATTTTAATTTTTTTATGTCTTCTGCATGTTTTGAAACCGGGGGTTAATCTTCAGATTTGAACACACTTTTCTACCTACAACATTGTTTGAACTGATGCATTTAAAACAGTGTTTCTCAACATTTGCGAGACTGCGGTCCGGTAAATTCTTTTTTCGTAAGACGAGGGCCCGGTCCCAACAGATTTACTCGTCAGTACCTTTCCATTTTTTTTAAGTTCATACATTAAACTAACATAAGTATTAATAATTAATTATAGCATAATCATAAAGAGTATTGGTACAATTATGTGTACGGTTTGGCATGTTGACAAGTATAAAATTACTTTCCAGGAGAATCTCTCGCTGTCCGGTATAATAGATGCCAGGGCCCGGCATCGGGCCACGGCCCGGCGGTTGAGAAACGCTCATGTAAAACACACTGTACCATACCTGTGTGTACAACCGTCTTCCTGAAGATGAACCCTCGGTTTCGAAATACTTAGAAGAAATAAAAAAATTAAAATTTAAAATATTAATTTAGAAAAGTTGAATTTTGTTGGTTTATATTTTATAACTATATTATTACAATGCACGGTGCAAAAAAAAAAGTCTTTAAACTGTCCATTGTTCCCTGTATTGCCTAGACACAAGCTGTACCAACCTGTGCGCACTTTCACGTTTAATTTAAAAGCCCTATTCGCAAATTGTACATCAGAATAACCACAAAGTTTCGTGACGGAATAGACCACACTATTCCTAGCCGATTAATTTGCTGTAAGCCACTTAACCGATTATTGATAAGTAGTTAATCGACTAGAACTGCTGGTAGACGTAGAATAAAACAACATCCTTATTTTGCCATTTTGAAAATTAGGGAAACAAAAAGTGCCATAAGATTTCCGCATTAATGAAGAAAGACGCCCCCTTATTTCCGTGTCACTGAAGGAAGGTTTCTTTACATTTCCATATTAAACATCTGGGAAATTGTCACCTTACATGACCAAACACAATCTAAACACTAGGTGAGATAATCTATCATGGCGGGTTGTAAGGAAACATTTAAGTTCTGTTTGTGTTATGAATGCGATTGAACTAGTGTACGATGAATTTCGTGTGTACATCCATTATTGAGCTGTTAATTGTCAAAACAAGCAATTCAAAAATACAAGCGATTCGCGATAGCAGTTTATCGGTGAACTATTTTTTCTGTCATGTCTGTCATACGATTTACAATTCCGATCCTTTGTTTTTGTTGACACAATTCTCAGGTTATACGTCGAAAATCCGAGAACTCTGGGTAAGAAAAATGGTGGCAGGTATTTTGAAGGGAGGTGAAGAAAGGATATCCACACTTCTGAGAAGTCTTTTTCTCCATCTCATCCAAATGGCTTTCCTTTAGCAGGAAACCCTGGGAGTTTCTCTGTCGGCTGGGTAGCTAGTTGAAGCAGATGATGGGAAGGATAGAAGTTTTGGAAGGCTGATGCGAAGGGTGGGAGGATTGAGTCTGTGTGTTTCGGGTAAAGTTCTTAGGCCTCGGTTGCTGACGGTGGCGCTGATGGTTGCTGGGATGTGCAGCCAGGATCAATAAACCGCTTGCTACGCGCTGCTTTGCTCACCCCGTCTTCATGTGCAATCGGGGTCGCTTCCAGATGGGTTACCAAAGGGTCGGCCAGGAGGAGTACGGAGGGGGAAACAACAGCCCAGGGAAGAGAAAGTCATATTATACAGCCTGTTCCTGCCTACACAAAAAGACAGAAAGGTTTTTAAGGTGACGGTCTGTGTGTGTGTGTGTGTAACGAATGAAGACTGGCACAGGCTAAAAAAAATAACAATAACAGTAGTTACAGAAGTTTCAAGTTTTCTGGAATGTTACGCCTTGTTGAATTGTCAATAGTTGGCATAGTTTTAAAATCTCGCAATGCTTAATTCTTTCGGGTCAAAGAAAACGAGGCTTGTTGAACTAGTCCCTAAAGACGAAGGCGCTACAGCCAGTCAAAACGTCCGTAATTATGACTAGTCGATACCGCATTAGTTTCAAAAGAATTCCCCTTAGCAACGCCGCCGTGATAGCCTTCTTGGTACTGCGAAATCTATATTGGCCAACTCCGGTCCACTTACAGCCTTCAGATTTATACATTTGGCAAACATATGGAAAACACTTGCCATTACGAAAATTGAACTTTGCAGCTGTCACGTGCGTGGATGTTCAGAGGCGGGTTGTTGAGTAGGAGAGCAGATACAAAAACCCGTTAATGAACGGGGACTTAATTACACTAATGGGTCTGTTGCCACCAGGAAATTCAGTCTCTTGTCCATGCTTGGCAGAGAAAATATGGAAGTTTTTCGGAAAAGAAGTAATTGTGCAGCCAATGAGGATTTCGGCCCGTGTGCAGTATAACGCAAGAATTTCACAGCCATTTAGGTCGGCCAACATAAAGGAGGTTGAACTTACAGATAAAGCATAGCGCTAAATGCGAAACTGTGGCTAAGATTCAAGGTGAACATGTGGCCAAGTAACGACCATGTATAATATCATAGGAATTTGTCGGTTTCATAGAAGCGTGGCCGACTGTGACAGATGGCCAACTTACAAGGGTGGCCATCTTCACAGGTTTTACTGTACTTGTGGCAATTACGAAGTGCCGTGTTTGGTGTAGAGAAGAGTAGTGCGGTTCAGCCGATATAAAAATTTGATGCTACATTTAGATTCAAAAAAAAATACCAAACCATCGGCCATAAGAATCAAGGAATTGCCACTACACTGCGTGATAAGCCATAACAGCGCAGATCTTACACGGATCAATTTAAAATTTAAACTGGGATTTTCCGTTTGACATTTTTAACCGTTTTCGTAAGCTAATATCACAAGTGACGATAGCATATTGTTATGACCTCTTTTCCCATCTCTGTACACTTCAAACATTATCACTTGGAACTATATTTTGAGTTAAATCTGCACCCACTACGGAGTCGTTAAATTCCTATGAAATCATTGTCTCCATCTCAAGGAACCAGTTCGACTTCACATGACCACAGATGTTATAAAGGTCATTACATAAAATCTCTCTCCTGGAATCTAGGTTACATCCTTCTGCCTGAGGTCAACGTCTTGCAAGTAGATAATGTAGTACTGCAAGTAGTGAGTTCTATTGCTATTAGGCAGAACTGTACGTTTCTCGCTGTTGTACTGCTTTGGAAGATATTATTTCGCCTAGTAAATAAGAGTTATTATATTAAATATTGCTAGCTGTCTGGACAAGACATGCGTTTTATTTCATAGTTTCTACAGTGCTGAAGGAGGCATAACATTTCTCCAAGGTCATTTCGGTATTATCCGATGCCATTCTTCACGGAGGGTTGGTTTGTCTGAGGGGTGGATCTGTCTAAAGCAGCGAGTGCTTCAGGGGTGGAGGTATAATGTATAATAATGGAATGCGGAGGAGAGAAAAGGAATCTAGATTCTGATTGGATAGCATCTGGAACCAATGAATGCCCCTCCTTTGTTTGGAAACTCTCTTTTTTTAATAGAATCACAAAATGCATTATGCTACAAAGCGTTTGTTTATATCGGCCGTTAGATGCAAAACTAAAACTTGAATTTATTTCATTAAAATTAGTGGCTAAAAGACGCAAGCTTGATTAATCTCTGACAAGAAGATTAGTCTAGAAGTAAATGCTGAGAAAATTAATCATATGTTCGTGTATTAACAGAATGTCGGAGAAAATTAAAACTTAGACAGGTAATAATCCTCTGGTAAATTTCACATATTTTGGAACAATATTACAAAATGAAAACTGCATGCATGGAGAAATAAAGATCAGATTAAATTCAGGATATGCCTCCTAAGAACACAAACGTTAAAGGATACAGAGCTATAATTTTGCATATTGCGGGTGTGAGTCTTGGCCTCTCACGTTAAGAGAAGAACGTAGACCGAGGGTATTTGAAAATAGGACGCGGAGGGAGAGGAGAATACTTGGGCCTAAGAGAGAGGAAATAAGACCGAAGAAAATGTCACAACGAGGATCTGCATGACTTGTATTCCTCGCATTACACAAAATATGTGAGCAGGACTGTTATAAAAATTTTGCGGTGATACGTTAATTGAAGAAAAAAGGAATTTTGTATGAGTACAATTAAAATGCGTTTTCTTCTGGACAATTACTGTTATAGAATTGAGGTGCTGTGTGTGTACATCCGCACGTACTTCGTGTACAACGCTTTAAATACGTACAGCATGTGAGCAAATGCCTCCCGCTCGTACGCTGCCTGAGTATTGAATTAGAATCAGCCTGTCTTAAACGCACTAATTTCCCCAACACGAGGTCAGCGACTGATTTCCGTAACAGAGGATGAATGGCACTTTTATTACCAGCGTTTCCAGAACCACAGAGCTCTTTTGACTACCTTTTTCCCCCATTTATATTTATACGTTCAGCCCTTGCGTGCAGTGTTCCCTTAGCGTACAAGGTAACGACGTCTGAGGACACGGGGCGGTTGCTTGTTATGTCAGGACTTATGATTATTAACATTATGAATGTTAAAGCTACAAGATTCGATTAAGTTACTAGGATGTGAGTTATATTAATGCGATATCGGTAGAAATAATTTCGTATTAATATGAATTCAGCTGCGTAATTCCTTGAGTGCATAATACTGTTTGGTAGACTTTGATGGAAAAAGAGAAATTCAACTCATTAAGGATAGATTGGTTTGGTTGTTAGGAAGGTATAAATGTTTGAATAACAAGAAATTATTTTTTTTTCCGAATAAAAACAGCATTCAGTGTTTAAGATTTACTCACCCATACATTTATTTAGTCACTCCCTTGCACTACGGCCCATGAATGAACATGCCCCGCCCCCCCAGTTCTCTCCTTTGGATGGTGCCGTGCACCATCCCAACCGTACACACGACCTACGCAGCGGCTGTCAGGACCACCACCCATCTACAAACTGGGTTCAGAAAACCGTATGCTGCAACTTAACATCTAGTGCTCCTGATGATGGACGTATGCGCCCGAAACATGTCGAGCTAAGGAAACTTCACTAAATTACATTGTTGCATCAAGTTGGCATTTCAGTTTATTTCAAGACGCGTTTTCATTCAGTCCCTGTATCCATCTGGGCTTGACACACGTAGAAATGGTGACATGGATGAGAAATGTATACCTTTGCTTTGCGCGCCTCCTGGGCTCGAACCACTTGTACGAGCTACGCGCAGATCGGTGGGGGAAGGGTCTGTAAATTGCTTGTAATATGGTGGACAGCACTGAACTTTCGTTAGGATAGGAACAAATTTCGGGCTCCTAGAATGCAATATCGAACGTTTATGTTTCTTAAAGTGTGTGTACTTTCCTGAGTATCTGAACGAATATCACAGTCTAAGAATGGCTCTGCTATATTGATCAATTTAATGAAGACGAAATACAATTCTTCTGTATTGCAGGACAGTGCAGCTGGTATATGGAGCTTGAATGATACTCTTGATGGCGTCCGCTTTCTAATCGTGTACGTGGGTGTTGTGTTCTTGAGCGCAAAATAAGCGAGAATCCATAAGGTGGCGGAACATCCATAAGAATCGTTGTGACAATTTATATGGGCTGTAATATATGTCTCTCATTTCTTTCCTCTTGTACTGTGTTTTATGTGAATTTTACAATGGCAATTACTCTTTCTGAAATCAGTACTTTCTGTCACATAGCCATACATTAATTGAAGTGATTTGTCCTTTAACAAACAAGATTTGTTTATGAAGGTAATTTACACGCTATGGCAGCTATTTCGTTTCATTTTCCGGTACAGCCTTAAGCATCTTTTATATTATGTCTCTCTTTTCTGCTGTAATAGGCGTTAATACATTACAATAGAAGAGAAGTGTTGGCAAATTTTGGGATATCCGAACCACGTAATTACATTAGATTCCACAAAATACAAAGTATTTTAAGTGGAACTGCCGAGAAATATTGAATTTACTCATGTTATTTCGTTGATATAATGGCCATCATCATCTTACAATCATGATGACAACATCTGTGCCTCTCGGCGGAATTCAAACCTGGAATCCCAATAAGCGAGAGGCCGCAAACCCACGCCTTATTCTGCCCCGTAGCTTTTAATTGTCTGCGTTTTATATGCGGTAAGGGGAGACAGACTCTGTAGAACGATTTCTGTTGTCCCACCTGGCCCTGACACCCTCACAAAGATTACTCAGTTGTTCAAGCTCTCAGTCACAACTCACTGTACAGCTGAATTGCTTATTTCGAAAATGTAACTTGTAGCATTATTTATGTATTCATTGTATTATTATGATTATTATTTTATTTTATTTATTTATTCCCCCCCCCCTTTTTTGTTATTTTCTTT
>Ga0123353_10002133_pt1 | contig 24463 bp, 16 predicted proteins | sample TergutLab28metaG_3_FD_92763 | JGI IMG/M metagenome (GOLD analysis project Ga0123353, IMG submission 92763) | Labiotermes labralis P3 segment gut microbial communities from Petit-Saut dam, French Guiana - Lab288 P3 | ecosystem: Host-associated > Arthropoda: Insects > Digestive system > Gut ... | reverse complement strand
CGGCGCAACGTCGTAATCGACACGCCCAGGACTTTCGCAGCTTCGCCTATGCCAACTAATCTATCCATTTTGAATATGTTAGCATAGATTCAGCTAGATTTTGTGCAAACTGTTAAAACCCCTCTCCCACTTGTGGGAGAGGGTACACCTTCGCACGCGGGGCAAGTTGCCCAGAGTGAGCCGCCCCGCGTCGTTGGTACAGGGCGGGTACAACTTGCGCAGATGCGCTACAACGCAGGCTTGCTATAGAGCAGCAAAACCGCTACGATAACCCATAGGATTATCTTCACGATCCTGTGCCGCCAACGACATTTGCTGTGGGTTGGCTTCACACACATCACCTCTTTTACCGGAGCGTGAGCGAGGAAGGCTCCCTAGTCCGGAGCCTTTCTTTTTGCCCCGGCAAAAGGATTTTACATTACAAAAAAATATAATAAAACATATATTGCATAAAATGGACTGAAAATTGCCCCCGACGCATCCTCAGGGCGTCAAAACCGGGTCGTCTGGAACGATTGCCGTGGGTGCCTGCGCGCCGGGTGTTTCAGTTTCGGTATCCGGCTCTGACTCACCTACAGGAACGCGCGATTCGAGCATGATCGCCACGCGGCGGTTGCGCGCCCTACCCTCTTCGGTGTCATTGTCGGCAACGGGGCGCTGGTCGGCATAGCCTGCGGCGGTAAGGCGATCCGGGGAAACGCCGCTTTCGATGAAAAGTCGCACGACCGACGAAGCACGGGCCGACGAGAGTTCCCAATTGGAAGGGAAACGCAGGGTGCTGATCGGGTTGCTATCGGTATGGCCTTCGACCATGATCGGAAATTCCGAATTCGAAATTACACCAGCCACGGCGCGTAGCGCGGCGTTCGCCTCGCTGCCGAGGACAGCCTCGCCGGTGGAAAACAGCGCGCTGGCATTGATTTCGACAGTCACGCCAAATGCACCTTCCGTCACCCTGACCTGGCCGTTCCCGGTAATGGGTTCGAGGACACGGCGGATATGGCCGGCCATGTCGCGCATTTTCTGAGCCGTCTGCTCACGCGCTTTGCCTTGGTTATCGTGCCCTTTGGGCCGTTTAACGGGCACAGGCGGGCCGGTAGGGACAACGACCGGGGGCGCGACAATTGTCTGCCCTTCGGCATTGATGCTGGCGCTACGGAACGCTTGCATCAATGAGCTGGAAAGTATCCGGTATTTGCCCTCGTTGACGGAACTCAAGGAATACATGACAACGAAAAAGGCAAACATCAAGGTGATGAAGTCGGCGTAGGACACCAGCCAACGTTCGGTGTTTTCGTGTTCTTCTTCGTGGGGCCTGCGTCGCCGCGCCATGATGTCAGCACCTTTTTACTGGATATATCCCCGCATCCGATTTTCGATGACGCGTGGGTTGTCTCCGTTAGCGATGCCCATGAGCCCGTCGATGATCATTTCCCGGCAACTGGCGAGGGCGCCGACACGTGAAAGGAGTTTTTTGTGTATGGGCAATAGGACGAGGTTGGCAAGGCCGACGCCATAAATAGTAGCAACAAAAGCTACGGCAATGCCTGAGCCCAGTTTGGTGGGGTCGGACAGGTTCTCCATGACGTGGATCAGCCCAAGCACTGCTCCGAGAATGCCGATGGTTGGGGAGTAGCCGCCCGCGCTCTCCCAGATACGGGCGCGATGACGCATCTGTGTCGCCCAGACATCAATTTCGATTTCGAGCGTTTCACGCAGATGGGTGGGTTCGATGCCATCAACGAGCATTTGCAGCCCACGGCGCATGAAAGGGTCGTCAAGTTCTTCGATTTGGCGTTCGAGCGTAAGCACCCCTTCCCGGCGAGCCAGGTAGCCCCATTCGGTGATGAGCTCAATGGCGCGTTCGTGTCTGACAGGCGGGGGCGTAAATACCCATTTCGCCATCTTCACGCCCCCAACGAATACGCGCAGGGGGCTTTGCAACAAAACCGCGCCGACGGTCCCACCTACGACGATGAGGAAGGCCGCTGGTTGCACCAGCGAAGCGATATGGCCGCCTTCAAGTATTTGCCCGCCAATGACGGCTCCCAGGCCAAGGATGAGGCCAACGAGGCTGACACTATCCATGACGGTACCCCAGCATCAATGCACGCAGGCGCGCCACGGCCTGGCTGTGCAGTTGGCAGACACGGGACTCGGTGACATTGAGTATTTCACCGATTTCTCGCAGGTTGAGGTCTTCGTCGTAGTAGAGCGCCATGACCATTTTTTCGCGCTCGGGCAGGTTTTGTATCGCTTCAACGAGTTTAGCTTTCGCGTCGGCATCTTCGAGCAATGCAAGCGGGTTGGCATCAGTCTGCCCGAAGTGGCGTTCGAGGTAATCTTCACCTTCTTCGGAAGAAAAATCATCGAAATAGATGAGTTGATGGCCGCGCGCATCCTGCAACATGCGCTGGTATTCAGAAAGTTCCAGGCCAAGGTGCCCGGCGATTTCGGATTCGCTCGGCGGACTGCCATTCTTCTGTTCAAGCATGCTGATGGCGGCTTCGATGCGCCGCATGTCGCGACGTGTGCTGCGCGGCGCCCAGTCGGCTTCACGCAGCCCGTCGAGCATCGCGCCACGGATGCGTTGTACGGCATAAGTCTCAAACTGCGCACCCATGCCTTCCTCGAAACGGTTGATGGCATCCAGCAGGCCCATCATGCCGTTCTGTATGAGGTCTTCAACCTCTACGCTAGCAGGCAACCGGGACATCATTTGATATGCTAAACGCTTGACCAGCGGTGCGTAAGACACCACCAGGCGATCCATGTCGAGTCGATTTTCCGCATTATGCGTCATGCGTCTGTCTCACCCAGGTGAGAAACCCGCGCCCTTATTACGCGTTTGTGGAAAAACCCGCGCCCAAGAGCCGCCGGAGAAACACCGCGCCGCCTTCACGGGCCAGAGGCGGCGCAGGCGTACGGGTCAAACCCGCCGCAAGATCGTCGCGCTCGACCTCTCCCAGCCAAAGCAACGGTACACCTACATGGTGACGCACCAAGGCCCGAAGTGAAGTGAAAAAATTCCGCGCGTCCGCCGCATCGTGTGCCTGGGCCACTGCCACGTGCATCGAACCAGCACCCGCCGAAGCTAATTGTTTGATGACGCAATATGCTTCGCTGGCTCCGCTGGCGCTGGCTTCGGCCACGAGCAGGCGTTGTGGGGCGGCCTGGACGAAAGGCGATGGGTCTCTTGCCGAATCGCAACCGGCATGGATGAGCACGATTCCGGCGTGATGGTGCAGCACGCGCAGGGCTTCAAGCAGACAGGCGCGCCGGGCTTCGTCGAGCAGAGGCAGCGCGAGTGCAGCAGCGGCAGCGGGAACCCGCCCAAAGAGACCTGGCACGGGTTGCAGGAGTTCGGGCAAAGTCAGCCGTCCGTCAAGCATTTGCAGGAGATCAATGCCGAGTTCAAGCCCCAGTGCTCCGGCAAGCGCATTGTCACCCACGGCTTCATCGAGCAGCAGCACCTTGTGATGCTGTCCGGCAATGCGTTGCGCAGCCAGAATCGCATGATGGACACGATGCCGTCCCGTAGCGTAAAAGGCAACCACCGCTGGCGGGGTTTGCCGAAAGAGCCGCCGCAATCCGGCGGCCTGATCCTCGCGTCCGTCTATCATTTCATGCTCCCTGGGCGCGCAACATCGCGCCGGTTTCGTCGCCATCGAGCCGCCAATGGGGTTCATCCGTCTGAGGGCGCAAAGCGCGTTGCAGTAAATAGGCACGGTTGGGCAGGTGCAAATCCTCAGGCACTCTCTGACCGTCGGTGATATAGCGCACACTGAGTTCGCGGCGTATCACCACATCAATGACCGATGCGAGCGAAGCCGCTTCGTCGACTTTCGTGATAATGCAGCCCGCCATATCCGGCCCGCTGAAAGCCTTGATTACGTCATCAAGCGTATCGCCCCGGCAAGTAGCGTTGAGCAGTAGCAGACGGCGTACATTGCCTGCGCCCGCCAGCATGTTGGCCTGCGTTATGACCATGCGGTCACGCTGATTCATCCCCATCGTGTCAATGAGCACCAAATGCTTGTCGCGCAGTTCGGCAAGGGTCTGCCGCAGTTCGGCCGCATCGCGCACAGCAAAAACCGGTACGCCAAGAATGCGCCCATAAATGCGCAACTGCTCCTGTGCGCCTATCCTGTAGCCGTCGGTGGTAATCAGCGCCAGACGCCCCGCTCCCTGGCGTGTGACGAAGCGGGCTGCCAGCTTGGCGACCGTGGTGGTCTTGCCGACACCGGTAGGGCCGACGAGTGCATAGACACCGCCGTCATCGACGGTCTCACATGTGTCGGTGCAGATTTTCAGGCGGCGGTCGAGTTCCGCACGCAGGGACTCATGCGCCGCATCCTTTGTTTCGTCCTTCCTTATCCCTTCAACAAATTGGCGTGCCAAGAAAGCGGAAAACCCCCTCGCGAGCAGTTCCCCGAGCATCTCCGCCCTGACTGGTGTAATGACACATGTCTCGTGCCAGGAAAGAGCCGCAAGCTCTCGTTCAATTACGCCACGTATGCCGGAGAGTTCTTCCATCAGGCGGATGTTGGTCTCCTTTAGCGCGCGCACGCTTTCACCGCCGCCGCGCATAGCTACTTTTTCAGCTACCTTTTCGGCCACTTTCTCGGCAACCCTTTCCGTCATTGCGCCCGAATTCTGGCGCACGGAAGCCGCAGTTTCGATACGGGGTGGCGTAAACGGGCGAATTTCGGGCTTACGGGGTTGCGTAGCTTCCCGACGTAGCGACGTAGCGCCGGAATTGCCCGCCGCAAGACCGGAAAGCGTGACGCGGAAATCATCGTCGTAATCCACTTCGTTACCATTCCTGTCGCCGTTGCCGGAACCAGTGTTGTGTTCGCTTCGGTTGCCATTATTGCCAGACGTTTCGGAGGGCTGCGCCGTCGCACGCGGCGCATCAGGAGGCACCTTAAGCGAACGCACGAACTGAGACGCATGTAGCGTGTCAATGGCCCCTGGCGGCAAAGCCATGATTTCAACCCCCCCGGGGACGGCCCGGTTTGATAGCACAATCGCGTCTGCGCCCAGTTCTGCCTTCAAAGCCCGCAAAGCCTCACGGGCGGAGGGCGCGAAAAAACGCTTGACATTCATGGCTCAAATCTCCCGGTTCGAAGCGCAAATAGCGCATCCTGCCATTGATTATGTGGCTCGTATCCGGGTGCGTATGATGGGAATAAACCGGATTTCCGGGGCTTATTTTTCTGGGGTAACTCCAAAAGGACAAATCAGATGCCTATAATTTTCGCAAAAAAATCTACCTTATTTTATTCGCCTCTTTTAAGAAACAATTTCGGATAACAATCACGCATACCAATAAGTTCCGGCCATCTTCCGTTCTCGTTGTTATACATAGCGTGAAAAAGTCACATTGCCGCATTGACGGATGAGTAAATATACGTGCCGACGCTACCAAAATACTGAATATGATAAAAGATTATCGTATTCAAAAGGCCATCGTATTCAATAATAATCAGTTGTTCTTAAGGAACCCCTGCATAACCCCAACACTGGATTGCTTCGCTTCGCTTGCAATGACGGTATTGGTTGAATCCATTGACCTTCCTGCTCAGTCATTGCGAGGATCAAAGCAACGAAACAATCCAGAAAAAGGGTTGTGCAGAGTTTCCTTAAGAACCGCTCTCGGGAGAGATTCTATGCCTCTATTTCGTTGCTGTTCCCGCAGAACGAAAACTCGCCACCTGGATAACCTAGTCACTTTAATGCATGTTCCATTGAATCACACCGGCCTTCCGACCAGGGATTTTTCGATACGGATCAGGGGAGTCCACGGTTCATGAGTACCCATTTAGCTCATCTCGCCATTTATGGCGAGGGTCGCACTCAATCTGTGTTCATGGCAAAGTAATGTTTCGCCTGAACTCGTTCCGGACTCGCGTGATCAGCGGAGGCGCTCTGATGAGCGTTATTGTGCTAATCCTGATGTTGTCCATCAACCTGGGTTCAATCGAAGAACAGATTAATTATCAGATTGAAACCCGGATCGACTACGCCCAAAGCGCCTATCAAACGACACTCGTCACGCCGCTGGCCGAAAAAGACCGCGCAACCCTACGTGACATTCTCGACATCTGGAAAAAATCCAGCAGCATCTCCTATCTCGTCATCATGGACACCGACGGAAACCGTCTGGCATCGACGGGGCTGGCAGACAACGAGCCGTTACCCGCGCCCGGCAAGACCGATTCGGTCTACCACATCCGTTTCGATGTCACCCACATCGGGCAGCATCTCGGTTCGGTGCAATACGGCCTGCTGACCGATTACCTACTCAGCGCTACCCAGGAAAAGTTGATCCTGTACAACATCATCGCTGCCCTGATCGGGGTATTCCTGTCCAGCATCCTGCTGGTGGTCTTTTCACGCCATGTCGTCAAGCCTCTGATAAATCTGAGCAATGCTGCCGAGCACATCACTTCCGGCAACTACGATGTGCAACTAGAAAACACCGGAGTTTCGGAACTCGACAGCCTGTTGAAACATTTCAGGGCCATGGCCTTGACGATAAGCAGCAAGATTTCGATGCTCGAATGGCAGGCGCAGCACGATGCGCTCACCAAGGCATTCAACCGTCGGGCTTTCGAGAAACGCGCCTCGGAATTGCTCGACGACCCCAAGGTCGCCGACGTCACCATGCTGTACATCGACCTCGATCAGTTCAAAACAATCAACGACAACTGTGGCCATAGCGCAGGCGACATCCTGCTGACCCGCGTAGCACATCTGCTCGAATCGCGCCTGAATCACGCCTTCGTTGCTCGCATCGGCGGCGATGAATTCGGCGCAATCATGTCCCTGAGCAATGAACAGGATATTCAGAAGACGGTACGAACCATCATCGAGGATATTTCGAACATTCATTTTGACTGGGAAGGCCAGAGTTACCGCATAGGAGCCAGTATCGGCGTTGCTTCCAGCAGTTCCCTCGGAACCCGTTCGCTCAGGGAACTGATGATTGCTGCCGATACCGCCTGTTTCGGCGCGAAGGAACTGGGGCGCAACCGCGTTCAGGTCTATCACCCCAATGACGACTATTTTCGCCAGCGCCGCGAGGAACTGCACAGCATCGCGCAACTTGACAGCATGTTGGCCCAGAACCGCTTCACGCTCCATTACCAACGTCTTTCCCCGTTGACAGGAGATCGCCCTTCCCATGCCGAAATTTTGTTGCGGGTACGAAACGCAGAGGGCGGCTTCGATATCCCAGTGAAATTCATCCATGCCGCAGAGCGCTACAACCTGATGTCGCGTATCGACCACTGGGTCATTGAGAGCGCCTGCCAGCAAATTGCGCAATGGGAAAAAGAAAAGCACGAAATCGGTATCGAGTGCTTCAGCATCAACGTTTCTGGCGCGAGCCTCTCTGACGAACATTTCCCGGACTTCGTTCTCGACCAGATTCACTCCAGCAGCATTTCTCCAAAAAAACTCTGCTTTGAGATCACCGAAAGTAGCGCGATTGCCAACCCAAAACCGGCATTGCATTTCATCGAAAGCGTGCGTCAGGCAGGTGCAACCGTGGCGATCGACGACTTCGGCAGTGGCCTGTCGTCGTTCGGTTATCTCAAGCGTTACCAGGCCGATTACCTGAAAATCGATGGCGCGTTCATCTCCACCATCGACACCGACTCGGCTAACTTCGCCACGGTCAAGGCCATTGTCACGCTAGCGCGCGCCCACGGCTTGCGCACTGTGGCTGAGTTCGTACACAACAACAGCATCCTCCAGGTCATCCGCGAAATCGGCGTCGATTACGCACAGGGTTTCCACTGTCACACGCCGGAACCGCTCGACACCCTGTCCAAGGTCATCACATCAAGATTCGTTTACAGGCAATAAGGTAGAGGCAGGGCTGTTCACACGGACCTGATTCAGCCTTGGCGCCCTACCCTGTGCGTGCCCCAGACGGGAGAACATCACCCTATAATGGGCGATTGTCATTCCCCCTCGGGAGACGCCGTGAGCACCCCATTATTTGAATCCTCCATCAAAAGCCTGCCGCTCCTCGGGCGCGGCAAAGTCCGCGACATTTACGCTGTTGGCAGCGACAAACTGCTGATCGTCACGAGCGACCGTCTGTCGGCCTTCGATGTCATCCTGCCCGACCCGATCCCGGATAAAGGCTGGGTACTGACTGCAATGGCCAGTTTCTGGTTTGCCAGACTCGGCCACATCATTCCCAACCAGATCACTGGCATCGACCCGGAAACCATCGTAGACGCCAATGAGCGTGATGAAGTGCGTGGCCGCGCGCTGGTAGTCAAGCGGCTCAAACCCCTGCCTATCGAAGCCGTAGTGCGCGGCTACGTAATCGGCTCAGGCTGGAAGGATTACCAGGCAAGCGGCACGATTTGCGGCATTGCCCTGCCGCCAGGGCTACGTCAAGCGGCAAAACTGCCGCAACCGATCTTCACCCCGGCCACCAAGGCCGATGTCGGCGACCATGATGAAAACATTCCGTTCGAACGCGCTCGCACGCGCTGCGTGGAAGTGATCGGCCCCAACGGTGCAGCCCTGGCCGAACAGGCCCGCGATGCAGCTATCGCCTTGTACATCGAGGCCGCCGACTATGCTGCCGGACGCGGCATCCTCATTGCCGACACCAAGTTCGAATTCGGTGTCGATGATGCTGGCGCCCTGCACCTGATCGATGAAGTGCTCACCCCTGATTCCTCACGCTTCTGGCCGCTGGCCGACTACTGCGAAGGCATCAGCCCGCCCTCGTTCGACAAGCAATACGTGCGCGACTTCCTTGAAACCCTCGACTGGAACAAAAAAGCCCCCGCTCCCCGGCTGCCGGAAGAAGTGATTGCCCGTACCGCCGCCAAGTATCGTGAGGCATACACGCGGTTGACCCAGAATTAGCGCGTTTTTGGTTTCCCTCTCCCTCTCTCCCGCAGGCGGGCGAAGGGAGCGCTTGTTTCCCCATTCCTTCATTCTCTCGAAATGCTACCCACTGACCAAACCAACCCCCTGCTCGACTTCTCCGACCTGCCCCGATTTGATGACATTCGCCCGGAGCACGTCGCCCCCGCAATCCGTTTCCTGCTTACCGAATATGGCGCCCTGATCGACCGGCTCACTGCTGATACCACGCCGCCGACCTGGGACGGATTCATCGTGCCGATGTTCGAGGTTGGCGAACGCTTAGGCTGTGCCTGGGGCATTGTCGGCCACTTGCACAGTGTGCTGGACATTCCTCCCTGGCGCGAAGCATATAACGCCATGTTGCCGGAAATTGCCGGTTTCTACGCCGAATTGGGTCAAAACATTGCGCTTTTCCACAAATACAAAGCTTTTGCCGCGAGTCCGGAATACGCGGCATCGAGTCCGGTACGCCGCCGCATCATTGACCGCGAAATCCGCGATTTCCGCCTTTCGGGCGCCGAATTGCCGGAAGAAGCCAAAGCACGCTTCAAGGCGATACAGGAAGAGCTTTCCGGGTTGGCGGCAAAATTCTCTGAAAACCTGCTCGACGCCACCAACGCATACGCCGAGTGGGTTACCGACGAAGCGGGGCTTGCCGGCATTCCTCCGGATGCCCGCGCCGCCGCCCGTGCAGCGGCAGACGGCGAACCCGGATGGAAATTCACCCTGCACCAGCCTTCCTGGCTACCGGTGATGCAATACGCCGATGACCGGTCGCTACGCGCACGCATGTACCGCGCCAACGTCACCCGCGCCTCGGAGTTCACCGGAACAAAGGACGATAGCGGCAAGGCGCAATGGGATAACGGCCCGCTGATTGGACGCATCCTCGCCCTGCGTTCCGAGCAAGCCGCATTGCTCGGCTACAGCAACTTCGCCGAAGTCTCGCTCGTCCCAAAAATGGCGGATTCCCCCGGTGAAGCGCTCGCCTTCCTGCGCGAACTCGGGGAAAAAGCAAAGCCTTTCGCCGAACGCGACCTTGCCGAACTGAAAACCTTCGCACGCGAAGAATTCGGAATCGATCCGTTGGAGCTGTGGGATATCCCCTGGATCTCGGAAAAACTGCGGATGAGCCGCTACGCTTACTCCGAACAGGAAGTCAAACAATACTTTCCAGAACCCCGCGTACTCGACGGCCTTTTCAACGTCATCCGCCAACTCTATGGCGTCAGAATAGCCCCCGACGAAGCGCCGTGCTGGGACAAGGATGTCCGGTTTTTCCGCATCGAAAAAAACGACGAACTGATCGGCCAGTTCTACCTCGACCTGTACGCCCGTGACACCAAGCGCGGCGGCGCCTGGATGGATTCTGCCCGCAGCCGTAGCAAAACCGCTAATGGCATTACCACTCCCGTAGTCTGGCTCGTATGCAACTTCCCCGGCCCCGTCGATGGCAAACCGGCCACCTTCTCCCACGACGATGTCCTCACCCTTTTCCACGAAACCGGCCACGGCCTGCACCACCTGCTGACCCATGCCGACGAGTTGGCCGTCTCCGGTATCAACGGCGTGGAATGGGATGCCATCGAACTTCCAAGCCAATTCATGGAAAACTTCTGTTGGGAATGGGACGTGCTTTCGATAATGACCGCCCATGTCGACACCTCCGAGGCACTTCCCCGCGCGCTCTACAACAAAATGATTGCCGCGCGCAACTTTCAGAGCGGCATGCAGACCGTGCGCCAGATCGAATTCTCCCTGTTCGACCTGCTCCTGCACAGCGATATGACAGGTATTTCCGGTGATGTGCCCATCGAACAGGTGCTGGCGCTCCTCAACGATGTCCGGCGCGAAGTCGCCGTGCTGTTCCCCCCGGCCTGGCACCGCTTCCCGAACAGCTTTTCGCACATCTTCGCGGGCGGCTATGCGGCAGGCTATTACAGCTACAAATGGGCTGAAGTGCTTTCCGCCGACGCCTTCGCGGCGTTTGAAGAAGCCGCGGAAGAAGGCGCCCAGGCCAGCGGCACGAAGCGCCGCAGCCTGCTTGATCCCGTTGTTGGCGAGCGCTTCTGGCGTGAAATCCTCGCCGTCGGCAGCAGCCGCCCCGCGATTGAATCCTTCATCGCCTTCCGGGGACGCGCACCGACACCGGACGCATTGCTACGGCATAATGGAATGATGGAGGCTCATCAACGGTGATATCGCGCACCCGCAGGGTGCTGACTCGGTGGCCTGGAGTGTTTTCGGATTTGAGGGCGTTTTTAAAGGGAGCGATCCTTTTACCCTACAAATTAGCTATTATCATTGCAGGAATCGACAAAAACACTGATTTATCAATGCATTATTGAAGAAATCATGACCTGCCTGATTTTGGCGTGGAAGAACTGGGACAGGTTAGGCAGTGTCTTTCATTCAATTTATAATCTTTATTTTTTGGACGACTTATGGTTACGTTCCAAATCAAGCGGCTCTTGTTTTGGTTGCTGCTTATTGGCGGGTTTATCGCGCTTGGAAGCGTCATGCTGCGCCCGCCGCCATTCTCCGGCCCGATCAGCAAGCGCGCACCCAACATCATCCTTCCGGATGCCCTGATCCGCAGCCATAGCCTCTCGAAGCTCCCGCCCGACCTGCTGCGGATCCCGCTCGCCCGCGACGTGCTCACCGAGGATTTCATCACCTATTACGAGCAGAACGAAAACCGCCTGGCGCTCTCCGGCACACTGCGGCGCATCGCTTTCGAGCATGAACTGGATTTTCCGGAAAGGCTGCTCAAATCCGTTTTCGACGAACCTGCCGAAGTTGCCTTGTGGCGTGACAACGCCGGGCGGCTGAAAGATTTCGTCATCGTGCTTTCGCGCAACCCCCTGGCGCGGATTATTCAGACCGCCCTGCCCGCCGTCGCGGGAGCTGCCGACATGCAATTGTCGTCGGCTGGCAAACTCGACGGAACGGATGTGGAAATATTGGTGCTGCAATACGGAACCAGGCGCCAACTGATGCTGCTCTCCAAAGGAAACCGGATCGTCGCACTTTCCAATCCAGGCATGTTGCTCGTGGACGACGAAAAGCATCAATCGGAAAAGTCCGTGAAGATCATCAAGGAATTGCTCGATGACGAAAAACCCGTTTCCCCGTTTGCACGACAATTTTCCCGTGAAGGGCCATTGTCCGGGAAAAAACATGAATTGACGTTTGCCACCCGGGCGTTTGCGCTCAACTACGAGACATTCGTGCCGGGGCTGGTAGCGCTGGGCCTGTCTTTCGATAATCAGGGTAAATGGCAAAGCGCGGCCCTGATCGATGGTGATGCGTGGCGCGACAGCGGTAGCAGGAATTTGTGGACGGCCCTGCCCCATGGCCCTGGTTTTTGCGCAGCCTTGCCGGTAAATTGGGAACAAATGGCATCGCTGCTGGAAAATTTCAACGTTGGCCTCGAACAACAAACGGGTCCGAAAAAAATCGCCGACAGCTTCGCTGGCCCCACCGCAGTTTGCTGGTACAAGGGCTCACGGTTGTATATGCCGCTCTTTGCGGCGCACCTGAATGCCGGTGCGGACGAAAAAAAGGTACAGGAATTCTTCGATCTGGCTACGCAGGCCACCAAGGCAAAGGAAGGCGAAACTTCGATGGACGCGAAGAATGGCTCCGCGCTCTGGCAAGGTGAAATCGCCTCGCGTTTCGGCTCATCCAACGGCAACGGCGAGCGCAACCTGAAACCAGCGTTGGCAATCCAGCACGACATCGTTTTCTTTTCCCCCGATGCGGCATTGGTGAAAAATGCGCTTGATGTTGCGGCAAAACGCTGGCCAGCGTTGACCGACAGTTTCCGCTCCGAAAAAGAAGCACCGTTGGCCTTCATCGACCCGCACGCGCTGGCTTTCCTGCTGCGCGCTGAAATCTTCATCGCCCTGCCCCGCGACGAAGAAGCCTTGTTCCGCAACGCCGCTGAAGCCTACCTCGTACCGCGCCTGGAAGCATTGGCGCGCTATCCGGCGCAACGTGTCGGGTTGTCGAAAAAAGTGCATGGCGACGACCTGGTCTGGTATCCCCTGGAGTGGAAAGAGGACACAGCTCGCTGAACCCTGGAAGACACTGATGCCGATCACGCAATCACGCCGCCGTTTCTGCCGAATGCTCACCGCGTTGGGCGTAGCGGGGCTGGGTACATGGGCGCATGCCCTGCCCGTGGGGGTGGGGGCATCGGGCGAGAATCCCACCATGCCACCGATCCGCCTCAACGCGCCGCAAAGCCGGGCCTTGCGGGCATGGATCGTCCGTATCGCCGTGGAACAGATCCGGCGCGGCCCAACGCCACGCTGGACGCACCGCGACTGCGCGGGTTTCGTGCGTTTCGCCGTCACCGAGGCGCTTGCCGAACACGACGCACGCTGGCAACGAGCAATGGGGCTTGGCAGCCCGCTGCCTCCCAACCTTATACCGGAAGAAACACGGCTGGCCTTGCGGCATCGATGGAAACGTCCAGATGGCAGCGAAGGGGCTTATGTCAGCGCCATTGGGCTGATCCAGGAAAACAGCGTCTGGGTAAGCCACGACGTCCGTCAGGCACGTCCAGCGGACTTGCTTTTTTTCGACCAGGGGGCTGAACAGCACCTGATGCTTTGGACAGGACGCGAGGCCGTCTATCACAACGGATCAATGCCCATACCCGGCGACAATGGCCTGCGCAAGGCAACACTGGCCGCCCTCCTTCAATGGAACGACACACGCTGGCGACCCGAACTTGGAAACCCTAATTTCATCGGTGTGTTTTCACTGGCTTTTTTGAGTTGATCATGATGACAATAGCATGCAATAAAAACAAATTTCCACTCATGACGCTGGCCACCTGCGCCCTGCTGTCTTTCATGCCTTTGGGCCTTCAGGCGCAGCAAAACGAGGGTGAGCACAGCAACTATTCCCCCGCGACGGGCGGACCGTTCTTCGTCCTGACCGACGCGCAATATGGCACGAAAGACGAAGCCCTGCTCCGGGTCGAAACCCCCACTTCGAACGGCAGGGAAACGGCTGCCCAATACGGTGGGATCGACATTGCGCTGTACCGCGTCCCCGACCCGCTCGGCTTTCTGAAAGCACAAAAAAACCTTCATCGCATCGACGTAGCGGCCCGCCCGCGTGACGAAGGCGTGGCCAATACGCTTTCCTACCTGTGGAGCAACGCCTGGAACAAGTCGCGCCGCGCCTGGCGCGACATATTCTCATCAAAGGCACGCCGCTCAGTAACGGAAACCGTCCCGGCGCTGAAAACCAGTTTCGCCCAGCCCGACTACCGTCCAGCCAACGTTTTCAAACCCCTGGAAGGGTTCGACCTGGTCGACCGTTTCCGCTACCCGTTGATGGCAGCCAAGCCCATTGACCCGCTGGAAAAAACGCAAGGCGTACACCTTGCAGGTTCCAGCAGCAACTTTCTGCCCAAACAGGAGGGCAATTTCTACGTCCCGCTCGGCAAACTTCAGCCCGGACTCTATATCGCCGAGGCCATGCTTGGCACACGCCGCGCGACAACACTCGTTTTTGTCTCAGACACCATCGCCGTCACCAAACTCGCATCCAACTCGCTCACGGCGTGGACGGCGCACCGTGAAGATGGCCGCCCGGTTCTCGGGACAAGGCTGGAATGGACGGATGGCCGTGGCATGCTGGCCACGGCAACAACCGACACCAACGGGCTTGCCACATTCACGCATGTCAGCCCGGAACGCACCTACCTGCTTGGGCAGGACGCGGCAGGCGGCGTCTTTGTTTCCGAGAATTTCTATTACGACAGCGAAATCCATGACACCAAGCTCTACACGGTCACGGATCGACCCCTCTATCGACCCGGCGACGAAGTGCAGTTGAAGTTTTTGGCGCGCAAATACCACACGGCCAACCAGTCCTCGCCCGCGCTCGCGGGGGGGCTGGATATCGTCGTCCTCGACTCTCACGGCTCGCCTGTCTGGTCGGGCGATGCACGGCTCATGCCGGATCGTGGCGGCGACGCCATGTTCCGTCTGCCGCCGGATGCCCCAGCGGGCGGCTACGAGATTCGCGTCAAATATCAGGACAAAACCTATGGGGCCGCCTTCCGTGTCGCAGAGTACGTGAAGCCGCACATGGAAATTGCGATGACCCCCGACAGAGCCAATTTCAAGACTGGGGAACCTGTCTCAGGCACGATCCACCTTACCTATCCGAACGGCGATCCGGTAAAAAACGCCGCCCTCGACCTGACCCTGCGTGCGCAGGTATTGACGATGGTTCAGGGCGAGTTGCGTTATGGCGGCCTTTTCCCGGTCGAACTGACGACCGCCAGCCTGACCACAGACGAACAGGGGGAAGCAAAATTTTTGCTTCCCCCTGCGAAAGAACCTTCACGGCTCATCATCTCCGTGCTCGCCACCGATGGCGCAGCCTACCGGGTGCGAAAAACGAACGAACTCCTGATCGAGCGCGCAGCAACGAACTGGAAACTGACCAGTACGCGAAAATTCTCGTTGCCGGGCGAACGCATGGTTTTCCGGCTGGAACCGGAGGATCCTGAACAAACCGACCCCCCCGTGCAATGGGAAATCATCCGCCTTGAAGACCAGAAAAAAACGAATGGCCCATTCGATGCCTCCACCCTGGAATGGATACCCACGTTCGACAAACCCGGTTCCTACTCCCTGTTGCTGCGCGATGCACAAGGCAGGCTTATCGCCGCCGCCGCACACTGGGTCGGAGGCCGGGACACCAAAGCGCAAAGCAACGAAGCGCGCGAAATCAAGGTCTTCCCCGGAACCATTGAAATGGTTCCCGACAAGGAACGCTACCAGACTGGCGAAACCGCCGAAGTGTTGATGACATTTTCCGACCCGGTCAACGAAGCCCTGCTCACCCTGGAGCGCGACCGCGTGGAAGCCAGCGCACTGCTGTCCACCGCCCAGGGCAAGAACGCGGGCTGGGTCAGCGCCGAGCGCCTCACCCCCAACCAGTGGCGCGCACGCGTACCCATCACCGAAAACCACACCCCGAACATGACCTTCTCGGTGGCCTACGTCAAAGCGGGCGAGTACGTGTTCCAGAACGCCGGACTCGTGGTCGAAACCCCGAAGCTCGCGCTCGACATCAAACCCGGAAAAACGGTTGTGAAGCCGGGTGAAACCGTGGAAGTCGGTATCGGTGTGAGCTTGAGCGGCAAGCCGACACGGGCTGTGCTGACGGTTTCCGTCGTCGATGAAATGATCTACGCCCTACAACCGGAAATCGCCCCCGATATGGTGGAATTCTTCCAGCACATCCGGCGCAACAACGTGCGCACCAGCGCAAGCCTGAACTTCATCACCTACGACGAGGCCATCAACTACGCCAACGATGCCACGCGGCAACCGCCTGACCGTCATCAGTACAATGAACGCGGCATCAAGGTGCTCGAACGTGCCCGCCGCGACGATACCGATACGGCAGCATGGATCCCCGCGCTCGTCACCGACGAAAACGGCCGTGCCCGGTTCAGCTTCAAGATGCCGGACGCCCTTTCACGCTGGCGCATTACCGTGCGTGCCGTAGCGCTGGACAAGGAATCGCCCAAGGACAAGCCCGCAGGGCAGGATACCGTCTATGGGCAGCGCAGTGCCCGGATGCAATCCGACAATTCTCTGTACGCCAAATGGACTTCCCCAAACTGGATGCGCGAGGGCGACACCCCGGTTGCCTCGCTCGCCGTCTTCAACAGCACCGGCAGCACACGCGAAGCCAAAATCACGCTCAAACTGGCCAAAGAAACAATCACTCAAAAAGCGGCACTCCCGCAAGGCGTAACCTGGCTGTCATTCAAACTGCCCCCCTTCAACGGCAGGCAGAATGCACGGCTGGAAGTGCGCGCGGCAAACGAGGCAGGCAAGAACGAGCTCGTCGACGCGCTGGAAACTGCCCTGGCTACCGAACCCGCGCGCTGGCGTGAGCACCATGAGCAAACCATCGCCCTGGAACGTGGGGCGGCATCTTTTCAGTTGCCTGCCGATGCCCGCCGGTTGAAACTGCGGCTGGCTGCCAATGGCAGCGAACACTTCCTGCGCATTGCCGATTCCCTGCTTGAATATCCGTGGGGTTGTGTCGAACAGACATCGAGCCGCCTGATACCGCTGTCCATCATCACGCCGCTGCTTTCTCCGGATCGTGCGCAAGGCAAGGCCGCGCACCTGTGGCAGGCGCTCTATAGCCAGCGCCTGCGGCTGGCCGCACTGGCAGGTCCAAATGCCGTCTTCGGCTGGTGGGGGCAAGGTACGGACGACAACGCCCTGATGACCTCCTATGCCTATTACGCCGACTGGCGGGCCGCCCACGCGCTGGATATCAGTTTGCCTGCTTCACATTGGGAACACGTCCTGGCGGTCTACCGTGAGCATGCTGAAAAAGAGCCAATACTGCATCGGACACTCTCCTTGTGGTTCATCCAACAGATCGGCCTACCGGTACGCACGCAGGCGCAAGGGCTACTTACGGCACTGGCAAAAACAGAAAATAGCAATAAAAAACAGAAAGAAACTCATGACACAGACGTAGCCAGCCCCCTCCTGAGCGCCCCCGATTCATTGCTTGGCCTCGCCTACGCGCGGGTACTGGCCGCTATCATCGCCCAGGAAGCAGGCATTGCTTCCCGTCCGGCGCCCGACAATGCCAGGCAACGCCTACAAACGAGCGAATTCCCTTCCGCACGTGCCCTGCTGCTCCTTTCTGCCAAAGGCGCAAAAGACAGGGAAAACACCGCCGCCAGGATCCTTGCCGATATCTCCGAAGAAACGCCGACCTTCGACCGGGCACTGGCGCTCGTGTGGACGCAGCAGGCGCTTGGCGGCAAGCTCGCGCTCCAATCCGGCGATTCCGGCCTCAAACCCGCCGATGGGAAATGGAAGAATGCCGCCGCCTCGCCTCATGCCCTGGCCGAGACCCCCGAATGGCTCTGGCCCGCCAACGTACCCCTGCCCAAGACACTGCGCATCAATAACGCGCCAGCCCGACTCACTGCAATCCTGCGTTTTGAGAGCATGGAAAACGGCAAAAGCACCCTGCCGGTCAATATCGAACGCAAGCTCTACCGCCTGGATCGGCACAAATTCAAAGACGGGGCTGCCAGTTACGCCTTATCTCCCATCGACCCTGCCGCCGGGCTTTCCACGCAAGAACTCTATCTTGATGAAATCCACCTTTCATCGAAACAGGCCCACCGTTATGGCATCGTCGAGGCCCCGCTGCCGCCAGGGGCAAGCATCGAACGCACCACCTGGGGCATTAACCTGATCGAAGACGGAAAAAGCAGCCCCATCGACCGTGGCAAGGCCGAAGAGCACCGAAACCGCTATGGCGTCCCCGTCGAATTCCTGCCAGCCGACGGAAACATTGTCGTGCGCCATCTCCTGAGAGTCGGCCAGAGTGGCCGCTTCACCCTGCCCCCGGCACGCTACTACCAAATGTACCAGCCGGAGAAAAAGGCTTATGCCGAGGAAAAAAACGCAATATGGGTGGTGAAGTAGATTGTGCAGGTTGGGGTGAACCCGCGAACCCAAACATATCGGGGTACGGGCGCGATGCCGGGCTTCGCTGCGCTTACCTGCCACTGGGCTTACAAGCTAAACACATAGCCATTTTTGTCTGTTGCTGTTTCGCGCTTGTCATGGCTCCGGCAAGCGCCGAACCTGGCCCCGCGCTGGAAATGCTCTGGCGCGCCAGGGCCGATAGCGGGCTGGAATGGCGTACCTTCGACAACGCGGGCAAACCCATCATCAACAAACGGATGCCTGACCCGCCCGCAAGCGAAACGGCTGACAGCCCGTTTGCACAACGTACGCCGCTTGGCAGCATCTGGAAACTTTTCGTTTACCTGTGGCTCGTTGAACAACGCCACCCCGCGCCGGACTATGTCTGCACCAAGGCGCAAAGCAAGCAAAAAGAAGAAGCCTATTGTTGCAGTACCGGCCAGAGCATCGGACGGGAATTGGCCTTGGTGCGTTCGTGTGGGTTGTTTTTCGAGCCACAGCGGCTCGGGATTTCCCCGGAAGCATGGCGTGTGTTCTGGGAAGCGCAGCCCGGCGTACGCGATGCCGCGCCCTGGTTGGCCGAGCTCGGCGCAATGAAGCCGGAAACCGTGGTTTCTCCCGCCTCCATCCTGCATGCGCTCGAAGCCGCGCCTGTCCGCGCACGGGAAGAGGCCGCAAGCACCCTTCTCGCCCGACTGTTCGTCAATTCCTCCCCGGGATCGGAGGCAACGGGGCTGATACGCGGCATGGGCGGGCGGCTGCGGGTCAAATCCTTTTCCTGGCGCCACCCCGAACAACCCACAAAGCGTTACGGAGGCGGCGCAGGCTGGCTCAACGACGGCAGGCCCGTCTGGTTTGCGGGCGAAGGCACGGGACAACAGGTCATTGCGCGTCATGGCGCACATCTGGCAGGGGCACTCACTGAAACACTGCTACCGGACAGCGGGTCGGCTACGCCGGGTTGCGTCCGGGTAAATTTCTTCGCCCGTTATCCGTTTGAGCTTGAACAGTCAGGTGGGAAAGCCGCACCGGAAGGTATCCTGCAAGGCCGCTTTATTGCCCGTTTCCAAAGTGGCGTCTCGATCCCTTTCAGTTCATCCGGGGAATTGGCCCTCTCCCGCCCGGATGGGCGCGCCCGCATTGAGGGCCGGTTCGGCCTTGATGATTACGTCGCCCGCGTCATCGACCGCGAGGCCGACGCGCAGGAAACCGAAGCTGCCCGCGCCTTGTCGGTCGTCATCCGCACTTACCTGATCAATGAAGCCGGGAGACAAGGGAACTGTTTCATCATCGACGACAGCAGTCGGAAGCAACGTGTGTCCATCCATCCCCCGAGCCAAAAAGCGCGCGCCGCCGCCAGTTTCACAGCCGGGCTTGCGCTTTTGGGCGCGCAGGCCGGCTATCACAGCACGGCCCCGTCGGAGAACCGCATGGCCTGGACGGATGCTGTCAGCGCAAGCCGGAGCGGCGAGGCGTGGGATGTCATCCTGCAGAAAAATTTCCCCAAATCGAACCTGAGCGCGATGAACGATCCAGCGGGCCTTCCCTGCCGACGTTTTACTGAGGCGCAAACCTGGCTCGCGTCGCGCGCGCCGCAATGGCACCGCATTCTGTACCAGCATCTGCCGGGATTCAATGAACCTGCCGCGCCGCCGGACATCTGCCTGTTGCCCCACGGTACGCCATTTTCCGAACAGGACAGGGGGCGCATCCATGTGCGCGCCCTCCGGTCAGTCGAAGACCGCATTACGCTGGCACACGAGTATCTGCATCTCGGCCTGCGCCATCATCCCTCCAGCCACGATGAAGAACTTATCGAACGCTGGGCACGCAAACTTGTTGTCGAAAGCATGCCATGAATTGCTTTCTGAACCAGGAAGACCATATGGACACAAATATAAATGCGAATGCGGCTGATGCCGGTTCTTTCCGTCGGAGTGCTACGCGGCTCATACCGGGGCTGGCCCTCGTGCTGCTGTCCCCCCACGCACTAGCTGAACTGGACGCGCCCATCGCAGGCTGGCGCCTGGGCGACCCCAACACGCCTTTTACCCAGGAAGTACACTACCCGGCCGTGAGGCCCGGCATCGACGCCGACACGCCGGAGAGCGCCCAGATCCGCGGGCGTATCCGCGCACACGGGAAACAGCCCGATGTAGCAACCCTTGTCGTCAATGGAAATGCCATGCCGGTGCGGCTCAACGAGGGCGGCGCATTCGCGCGCCCTTACAGTTTTGGCGCAGGTTCCAACAGTGTCGAAGTAATCTCTGGCGAGCAACGTTCACGCGTCCAGTTCTACCAGAGTGCAAACGGGCAGGCCGTATCAAGGCTGCGCATCATACTCAGTTGGGATACCAACGGCACTGACCTCGACATGCACGTGATTACGCCAAGCGGCCAGCACGCCTGGTATGGGAACCGGATTATCAATGGCGGCGCAATCGACATAGATGTCACAGACGGTTACGGCCCGGAGATATTCGCTTCATCCGCGCCGGAAAAAGGGCTATACCAGATCTATGTCAATTTCTACGGCGGCGGGAGCGGCAACACCCTGACCATTGCCCGCTTGGCCATTGCCAGCAACGAAGGCACGCCGCACGAAAAACGGCAGGAATTTACAGTGCCGATGCGGTTCTCCGGGGAACTCATGTTGATAGGCAGGTTTATGTATCAATGATATATATATTTCATATAAAAAAACGTCACAAAAAACCTCTTATACGTATCAACAAAATTGTTGATCATTCCGTGAAGTGTCGGCACTTTTTACATCATTCTCAGGCACGATTTAAAAACCCCTAATAATCAATAATATAAAATCTGGCACGATCCGTGCTAAGGGTAAGCGTGTCACCCGTTTTCATAACGGACAAATGGACGCAGTATATGCTGCACGGATTGCGTCACACTTATTCTTATGGAGGTTGCGACCATGATGCTCGAATCCGGAATCATCGCTTCCATGCGACCCGAAACCGATATGTGCACCACCCTGCGTGGATGCTCCTGCAAAAAGACACTACAGGCAGAACAGGTTGAGCTATCCCTGGACTCCGACATATTGGAAGCCTTGCTGGCAACGGGCAAAGACTGGGAAGCCCATTTCAATGCCATCCTGCGTGAATGGTTACGGTTGAATTCCCGCGTTTTGGCGTAAGAACCATACATTCTGTGAATATGGAATAACCAGGGCGGAGAAAGAAATGAAACGGAACATGGCAGCTAGCTTTCGGGTTCTCTCTCGGGGATTGCTGCCAATATTCCGGCAAGCAACCGCCAAACGTGTTCCACGCTTGCCGCCTCGACCCGTTCATTGGGCGCGTGCGCACCGTGAATCGTGGGACCCAGAGAGATCATATCCATGTCCGGCCACAAACAGTGAAAAATACCGCACTCTAGTCCGGCATGAATCACATGGACGGTTGCTTTGCAGTCAAACGTTTGACGATGGACGTCCTGGGCCAGAGCGAGCAATTTCGAGCCGAAGTTCGGATACCATACTGGCCCGGCTCCTGCAACCTGGATGTTCTCGAATCTCGAAGCGGCGAAACGCGCGGCGATCTCGTCGGACAAGGTACGAATGCCGTGCTCGTCCAGCGAACGCACCATCATATTGATGTGAAAGCGGCCTTTTTTCAGCCGTAACTCGCCAATATTGTTGGAAGTCTCGACGACGTCGGGCATTTGTTCACTCATCTGGCGTACGCCATAGGGTAAATCGTGTAGCAGAGCCAAAAATGTACGCGCCGCCTCAGTGGTCAGGACATTGCCCGCGTCCTGCATTGAAATACGCTCGAAGTCAATACGGATCCTGGACTCCTCGTCATTCAACTGACTCCGCAAACCCGCTACAAAACCTTCGGCTTCTGCCAGAAGGGCGGAAGCGTCCCCCACCAAAAGCACGGCTTCGGCCTCGCGCGCAATAGCATTGTGAGCCGTACCTCCCATCATCGACACGAGCCGGAAATCAAAACCCTTTCCAGCCAGTTCGTGCAGGAACTGCGCAAGCAACTTGATCGCGTTGCCGCGCCGGCGATGAATGTCTATGCCCGAATGCCCTCCAACCAGGCCGGAGAGTCGTACACCAACGGACTGTAGGCCCAAAGGGGCCGATTCCGTGAGCACCGGCGCGTCAACAACCACGTCGACACTCCCGGCACAGCCGATATAAAGCACGCCCCATTCCTCGGCATCAAGGTTAAGCAGCAAACGACCCTGCACAGCGTCCCGTTCAAGGGCCATTGCCCCATGCATGCCCGACTCTTCCTCCACGGTCAACAGGACTTCCAGCGCTGGATGTTCGAGATCGTCTGCCTCCAGCACCGCCAATGCCAATGCAACCCCAATACCATTATCGGCCCCAAGCGTAGTGCCGGGCGCCGTTACCCAACCATCACACAACACGGGGCTGATCGGGTCACAGCCGAAATCGTGTGTACTCCCGCTGTGCTTCTGGCACACCATGTCCAGATGCCCCTGTAACACCACACCCGGCCGGTTCTCAAAACCCGGCGTGGCGGCCTTGCTCAGAATGAGGTTGCCGCGATTGTCCCCCCTCACGCACAGCCCACGATTACAGGCCCATTCTGACAAGGCGTCGCGTACTGCAGCCTCCCGCCCTGATGCGCGCGGGATTTGGCAGAGGTTGAAAAAATGCCGCCAGACAGCCGCCGGCCGCAAGCTGGATAAATCGCCCATGATGATGCTTCGCTTCACAAAATGCTCACTCAACCGCACTTCTGTTGCGTGTGTGAACAACGGGAACCTGTTAATGATAACGGTATTGCGGTCAGGTGTCGCGTCAGTGTCACATGTCGAGCAAAGCCATCAAATCATCCCGACTAGCCGAATCGCCCATAGCGGCATCCATGCTGTCCCTGATCTGGTCGAGCAGCGCGTCGGGGTTGACCTCCTCGACCTCGAAATCATTCAGTTTGATAAACTCAGTGTGGTCGATTGCCATTTCGAGATAAAAAATGTTGCCACGTTCCGTTTGAAAAGTGACCCGCAGCACCTGCGGCTGATCGAGATGGGTGTCCACCGAAAGCATGACATGCTTGGTGAGCGCCAGCATCTTAGGCTGGCTTTGGGTGATGTGGGTTTGCAACTCCTGGGAAACCTTGCACGTGAAGTCCCCGACGATCTGGTTCATCAACTCGCCCATGACGTTGCTCACTTCATCGGCAGTAAAAGTGGCCGCCAGATCCTCTTTCGACATGCCCATGTTGAGCATATAACGTTCATATAGCTCCATTGCCGAAGCCGCTGAAAAATTGATGACTACCAGCCCGGAAAAACCCCCGTCGAACAGCACAAAACAACCGATATCCGGTTTCAGGCATGTGCGGGTAATCCGCTGGACCATCCCGGAATAACTGAGCTTGCCCGTGGTTGCCAGATGCAGCACCTTGACGACGGAATCGCAGAGCGACCGCAAAATATCCTCCGCCCCACACACAACCGGATAATTATTCTTTTCCATTGCCTTCATCCGATGAAAAATGGAAATTCGTTTATAACATCTGCAATTTTTTGCACTACGGTCGAATTTCACACATCTGTTTTTCTCCCGGATTTCCTGGCTCTCAGCGAGGGGCTTGCAGCAAAACATATGCGTTGGGGTGCGCAAACTCACCCCAACGTTTTACCCTCTCCCGCCTCTTCGGAAAGTTGGTTCGGCCGTTGTAGGGGCGAATAATTATTCGCCCCTACGGGCAGAGCGATTGCACCTGTTTGTCATGACACTATGAAGCGGCAGCACGAAATATTGCACCCACATCTGAAGAGAACCTGGTCGCCATTCCTGGCATGCAGATCGAATGGTGATATAGATCGGACAAGCCGCGCAGCGGCGCCCTCCGACGGTCGTACCGTCCGATGCGAGAGCATCGCAATATGAAATAAAAAAATGGTGACGCTGCGCGTCAAAAGGCTACGACCGTCGGAGGGCGGCCTTCGACCTTGTCCGACCTACGATTCGCTTCGGGCTACACTTGCCGCCAACTATGATATCGGGATGCAGTCGCCCTGTCTTTGGAAGG
>Ga0123353_10002131_pt1 | contig 24475 bp, 21 predicted proteins | sample TergutLab28metaG_3_FD_92763 | JGI IMG/M metagenome (GOLD analysis project Ga0123353, IMG submission 92763) | Labiotermes labralis P3 segment gut microbial communities from Petit-Saut dam, French Guiana - Lab288 P3 | ecosystem: Host-associated > Arthropoda: Insects > Digestive system > Gut ... | reverse complement strand
GCCGCTGCTGCGCACTTAGCATGATCACCGTGTTCTCCATATGACACCTCCTACAGTTCTTACCGTAAGTTTATCATATGTTGCATTGATTGTCAAGTATTAGCGCGGACTAGGTACTACAGGGATTCCGCCAATGGCGGCGAACATAGCGCCGCTGGCGCATCCCCTGTAGGGCGAGGCATTGCCCCGCCACTGGCTATGCAGCAATAAAAGCAAACGCCCGCCCGCCGCCAGCAGGGTTATCCGCGCTGGCGACGGGCGGTCATTCGGGTCAGGTTTTGCATCAAACATGCAACATAGGCTTGCTAAGTGAAAAGATGCAATGGTCATGACATCTAATATGTCCAAAGGCCGAGCATCTCTAGAAGCCACGTAATTATCCCAATTGGAGCAGACAGAAATTGCAGCAAGCCCATTACGAGTATCAACAGAATATACATGACGGTCTCCTTGTTATTTGTTACACCAGCAAAAACTCTTCCAGGCACTCGCGATTCAGCTCGATCAGCTCCCTGAAGAGCTTTTTGCCGTTCTCCTCGCCTATCCTGGCGATCATCGGGTCGCGGCAGAAGACCGCCTCCAGGGCGGCGTAGTCCTTCTGGAAATAGGCCTCCACGAAGTCAAGCTGGTTCTGGGCGTGGGCGTTGACCAGGGCGGCGGTCTCGGGGGTCATCTCGCCCGCGTCCAGGGGCTCCAGGCTGTCCAGGGAGAACAGGGCGTCGGTCTCCACGGCGGGGCCGCGCACGATGTTGCGCTGCTGGCCCTTGTTGGGGACGTTCACGTTGGTGGTCAGGTCCTCCAGGCCCAGCAGGGCGGTCATCTGCATCACGCCCTCCTCGCCGGTGCCGTGGATTTTCGGGCTGTAGAAGGGGGTATCCGCCAGCTTGGTCATGATGGTCTTCACGTTGTCGTTGAACACCCTGCGCGTCACGGGGGTGAGGGCGAAGCCCATGCGCAGCACGTCCTTCCCGGTGAGGAAGAGGTCCGGCACGAACTCGGCCAGGTGCCTGTCGCCCGCGGCGGCGGCCACGCCGTATTTCTCGAACAGGGTGAACTTCACGTTGTGCATGTTGTAGAGCCTATGGAACACGGCAGGGGCGTTCTTCCTGAAGAACGCCTCGTTGTTCTCCCGGAACATCTTGATGTAGGCCCCGTAGACCTTCAGCAGGTCGATGCCCTGGTACTCCGCCTTGTTGATCCAGGTGAAATGGTTGAGGCCCTGGACGTTGGCTGTGATGTCCGTTCTCTTGAGCTTGCGGAAGCTCCAGAACCAGTTGAAGCTGCGGCCCTTCTTGGCCAGCGCGAGCTTCACGGCCTTCAGGTCGGAATCCATGAAGGCCTGCCTGCCCTTCTCGTCCAGGGCGAGGTACATCCCCGCGATGTTGCAGATCAGGTTCTTCGTGCCGAACACCTCGTGGCAGCAGCCGAAGGCCTTGATCTCCGGGAACTCCCTGTAGAGTATGTTCATGCACATGGACATGGGGTTGGTGTAGTTGATCACCCAGGCGTTGGGGCAGTTCTCGCGGATCTTGCTGGCGAAAAATCTGTAGGACGGGATGGTGCGCAGCGCCCGGGAGTAGCCCGCCGCGCCCACGGTATCGCCCACGGACTGCCAGATGCCGTACTTCTCCGGGTGGTGGACGTCGTGGCGCATGTTCTCCAGGGAGTAGGGCAAAATCGAGATCACCACGAAGTCCGCGCCGGTGAGGGCCGCGTCGATGTCGTTGACCAGCTTGCAGTCCCAGCGGCTTTTGATTTTGTTCGGGTTCGCGCCCACCAGCTTTTCAAAATACTTGATGTTGCGCTGCGCGGCGGGGACGTCGATGTCGTACAGGCGAAGCTCCCCCGTGAGGCGGTCCTGCTTGAGCAGGTCAGAGAACAGCCCGTGGGCCCATCCCTTAGACCCGCCCCCGATGTAGGCGATGTTGATTTTTTGCATGGTAAAAAATCTCCTTTTGGCTAAAATTTTCTTACAAACTATTTTAACAAAAGATTTCCCAAAATGCAAGGATTATTATTGCATTGTGAAAAAAAATATGATATAATCGTGGGAATAGAAACAAGGAGGAGACCGCATGGCTTTAACTGAGCAGCAAAAGGACGTAATCCGGCACCCTGTGAAATGGTTCAACAGCACCAAGGAGGGGGAGCTGCCGCGCGTTGAGCTGGCCGGCATCGCCGGGGCCACGGCGGGGCAGGCCATGATGTTCGGCATGGCGGGCGCAAACTGGTTCTTTCACTTTTGCACGAATGTACTGATGATCAAGGACACCACCGTGGGGCAGATGACCAGCGCGGTGGCGATCCTCGACGCCGTGATCGACCCCTCGGTGGGATTGGCCATCGACAGGCACCAGTTCAAGGACGGACGCAAGCTCGTGCCCTGGATACGCAACCTGACCCCCTTCACCGCCCTCGCGGCCGTCATGCTGTTCGTCAACTGGGGCTTTTCCAGCCAGACGACCAGGATCGTCTATTGCATCGCCATCTTCCTGCTGTGGGACATCCTCCACTCCTTCATGAACACCTCCCTGCTGGGGCTCACGGCGGCCATTTCGCCCCAGTCCTCCCAGCGGGCGCGAACGGCGCAGTGGGTGGACTTCGGCAACATGGTGGGCTCCTATTTTCCCGAACTGCTGCTGCCCATGCTCGGCGAGGGCGGGGCCTTCGGGATGTCGCAGCGGAGCATCTACCTGATGTTCGCGCTCATCCTGTGCGGCGGCGGCAGCGCGCTGTTCTTCATGGCCACCAAGGTGAAGGAACGCATACGCGTCACGGGGGAGGGCACCGGGAACATATTCCAAAGCTTCGGCGTGCTGCGCCACAACTACATCCTGCTGCTGTTCGTGCTGGTGGACCTGGTGCGCGCCTGCTCCCCCACCGTCAGCGAGGTCTTCGTCTACCAGCAGGTGAGCTATCCGTTGAAGAACGGCGGGTCCATCTCCGCGTCGGCGCTGGTGGCCATCTTCATGGTTCTCGCCGGGCTGCCGGCGACTTCTGTCAAGCTTTTCGCCACAAAGATCGCCGACAAGGTGGGCGGGATGCAGCGCGTGCTGATCATCGCCGCCCTCACAGACATATTGACGCGCATCGTCTCCGCCTCCATCGGTATCAGTTCGATCTTCCGGCTCGTCCTGGTGTATGTCTGCGAGGCGATCAGCGACCTCCCCTGGGGCATCTACGGCGTGGCGCAGCGCTCATTGATCAGCGACAGCGTGGACTATGTGGAGTGGAAGACCGGGCAGCGCACAGAGGGGGTCACGATGTCCGCGCGCAACCTCACCGGCAAGCTGGGCTCCGGGCTGCGGCGCCTGGTGATGGGCTATACGCTCAACTGGCTGGGATACAAGGCCGAAAACGTGGAGCTGAAAATCCCGCAGAGCGCGCACTACAACAAATATGTGTGGCCTGTATATAAGCTGGGCACCGCGTGCGGCGCGCTGGTGTCGCTGATCCCGATCTTCCTGATGAAATACCCGGATACCCTCCGGCAGCAGGTGGAGAGCGAGCTGGCGGAGAGAAGGGCCCTGGCGGAAGGGAACGCGGAAGAAGTCCCGCAGGAGGCGACATGATACCATTCGCCATGTTCAGCCCCATCATCGCGGACATGATTTTTGTCCACGGGGTGAAGGGCACGAAGTATCTCTTTAAGAAAAGCGAAAATCCCGGGGCCTGGGGAAACAGGAAGAAGTTCCTGATCGGCCACACACTGGATGTGTTCAAGCTTGACCTTGAAAAAGCAAAAAAAGTCCCCGAAGGGAAGACAGCCTTCGCGCCCAAGCTGCGCGCCGAGGAGGCCGGGGTCGTCATCGAGCGCTTCTATGTGGAGACCATTCCGGGGTACTACCTCTGCGGCAACATGTATGTCAGCGCCGACCCGGCTGTCAACCAGAAGCCCATGCCATTGATTATGCTGGCCCACGGGCACTTCAACCGCAGCTGGGACAACCGGGACAGGTTTTTCGAGGACCACCAGTACCTGGGCGCGGCGTTCGCCAAGCGGGGCTTTCTGGTGGTGCTTTGGGACATGATAGGCCACGGCGACGACCGGATTGACGCGAAGAAGAAGCACTCCATCCTGAAGCACGAGGACAAGCGCAATACCGTCATCCAAACGTGGAACAGCATGAAGCTGCTCAGTTACCTGCTCTCGGAGCGCTTCATAAACGAGACCTCGTACAAAATTGACGAGCGCTACATCGCGGCCACCGGGGCCTCGGGCGGGGCGACGCAGGCGATCTACCTGTCTGTCCTGGACGACCGGGTGACGGCTTCGGTTCCTGTGGTGATGGTATCGGCCTACTTCAATGGGGACTGCAAGTGCGAAAACGGCGTGAACGCGCTGCGCACTTCAAAAGTGAAGAGCAACATCGCCGAGCGCATCGCCTGCTTCGCGCCAAAGCCCCTGCTGTGCATATCCGACGGCGACGACTGGACGCGCAAGTTCCCCGAAGTCGAGCTGCCCTATCTGAAGCACGTGTACGGGCTCTTCAACGCGCAGGACAGAATAGAAAATTTCCATGACAGGGACGGCGTACACGACTACAACCTGCTCAAGCGCCAGAAGGCCCTGGATTTCCTGTGCAGGCACTGGGGCCTGCCCGAAATGCCCTACACGGAGGACGACTACATCCTGCGCCCTGTGGAGGACTTGACGACCTTCAGCGCCGCCAGCGGGCTGGCAAGGCCGGGGGATTATGTGCGGGACAACGGGGTGCTGTTTGACTGGATCACAAAATAGGATGAACGCACATAGCCCCGCGAAGACACCCCCCTACCCCCCTCATGCGTGAGGGGGGCTTTTGTTGCTCTCAGCGAAAGCTATGAAAAGAGCAGAGAAAGCCCCCCTCGCGCGCGAGGGGGGTAGGGGGGTGTCTATCAAAGCGCTACCACCGGCGCAGGCCCAAAAGCAAGTAACGAAGCTGGTAAAGCCAATCCGCGAACAGCTCAATCAGCGCGTTGCCCACGCCGTAGCCGAGTAAATTCCCAATTTCCCAGAACAGGTTGAAGGTGCCGTAGCTCGTGTAAGGCAGCCAGATAAAGCCGCCCAGGAAGATCACGCACAGCCACTGGGAAAGGGAATACTCAATCGTGACCTTCACCTGCGCGCTTCTGCCGTCCTGGGTAGCTAAGGTGACATAGGTCACGCCGCGCTTGATACCGTAGACGCCGTAACGCAGGCAACTCGAGTCGTATTTGCTGATGTACCACCAATCTTGGTCCTCGTCCTCCAGCAAGCCGGAGAAATCGATGTGCTCATGGTAGACGGCCCTGACCTCGTTCCCCTTGAGCTTCAGCACCGGCTGCGTATCGCCCAGGCGGCTGACGACGACGTCAATTGTCGCCTCTTCCCCGCTGTAAGCTCCCACATACAGGTAGACAAGCTCGTTCGCCTTCATCTGCCGGTAGATCGCGAAATTGTAATTGCCATAGCTGTCGTCATCGTCGTCCAGCCAGTTGCCGTCCTTGTCGCAGAGATATGCCCAGGGGTCGATCGTGTTGACCCGGTAGGCCTCCCCGTCCTCGCTGTACAGGGTTCTGCCCCTCTCCGCGCCGTCTGACCTGAAGATGTAGTAGCCGTCCTGCGGCGCGGTGAATTTGTACCATTGGTAGGCCTCGCAGCTGACAGAGCCGTCAGCCCATGTGACGTAGGGGAGGAGCTCCAGCTTGGCGGGCGTGTCCAACGCCAAAACCAGGGCGTTTTCCATGCTGGTAGTCCGGGCAATGGCCTTCACCGTGATGGCCGTGTACCAGAAAAAAACCTCCTCCTGGTCAAACGTGCCGTACCACACCCCGTCGATCTCTTTTTCCGGGTGGAAGGTCGTCCACTGGTAGCCCCAGACATACAGCATCGCCTGGTTGTCGCCCACGACCCAGCCGACGTCGTAGTTGCGCTGCACATAAAAATCCCAAACGAATTTGTCCTTCGCGGGGGTTCTGTCGGTAATTGCGGCGTCGTAGTCCACAACGGCAGGGGCATCCAGCCCGCCGCCGCTGGCGGTGATGACCAGCCCCGCGAGGTTCGGCTGCTCCTCGTACATCACGAAGGTGGTATCTGTCGGCTGCGTGGTGATCTCCAGCACGCAGGGCGGCAGGGCCGCCAGGTCAACTGCGGCGGCGGTAAGCTCCGGGGCTTTCATGGGTGCGGCGGGGGCGGCTGCGCTCGCTACGGCGCTGACGCCCAGGGTCAGCAGGATAGCCAGAAGCAGTGCCAGGCCGCGCTTGAGTGTTTTTTTCATGGGGGGATTCCTCCTTGATCAAATTTTTACCCTTCGGGACACCCCCATTATAGCACGTCCTGCTTTGGTTTTCAATCGCCTGCGCAAATATTTTTCACGGTCTCGCCAAGCATCACAAGGGAGCCAAAAGGCGCGGGGAGGAGGCGCAGCCACTGGACCGACGGCGCGAGTGGGGGCAGCGCGAGGGCCTGCCCGTCCCAGCGCAGGGTAGTGGTCTGCCTGTCCAGCGCGAAGCCCACCTGCCGCCCGGGCTCCCCCAGGGAGAGGAAGCGGGTGTTGTTATCCACCAGGGCCGCGCCGCAGAGCATCGCCGTGACGCACAGCAGCAGCAGGCACGCCAGGGCGAAGCGCCGGAGGAGCTTTTGGGATTCGGGCATGAGAGCACTTCCTTCATATAGCCACAGCTGTAGGGGTGGCATTTTTGCCACCCGGGCGGCATGAATGCCGCCCCTACAGTATGTACCCTTCCAGCAGCCCCGATAACACGTCCCCCATCAGCCTGCCGCTGTAGATGGCCTCCTCCAAGGTGTTCGCGTCGGCGCCCATTTCGAGGAGCAAGGAGTAGGGCGTCAGGTCCATGTTGTACCTGCGCGGGGCGAAGAAGAGCGGGCGCATCAGGCCGGGATACCGCTCCTCGGCGGCGGCGTGCAGCTTGGCGGCGAAGCGCAGGTTCTCCTCCCAATCGGGGTAGTGCGCGATTGCCCCCTCCTGCACGCCCGTGATGATCATCACCTGGGCGGCCCTCTTGCCGCCGATTTCAGCCACGGGCCGGATGCGCACGCCGCTGTCGGTGTGGATGGCGTCCCGGTGGACGTCGAGTGTCACTAAAATGCCTGGGTTGTCCTCCAGGTGCTTGAGCACAGCTGTACGAGATTTATCGTAGGCCCCGGTGTACTGCCTGTCGTAGATGGTCCTGTCGTGGATCACCTGCCAGCCCGCGCGCTCGAGCACCTTCGCCATCTCCTCCCCCACGCGCACGATGCTCTTCGCGCCGTTCTCCGTGCGGGAGGTCCAGCCGACGGCGTACCATGGCCGCTCGAGGATCTCGAAGGCCTCGGTGGTATGGGTGTGGAAGATGAGTATGGCGGGCTTGGATTTGTCCAATTGCAGATCGATGGGCGCGGCCAGGTCCTTCGAGAGGTCGCGCTCTGGCTGCGACTTGGTCGTGTTGCGCGCAAAAAGCGCTCCCCAGGCGTGGGAGGCGTCCTTCGCGCCGTAGGCCTTGTCCCGGATGTCGCCGTCGCGCCGCTGGTCCGCGTACTCGGCCACGGCCTCCTCCATGAGCACCTGAATATCCGCCGGGGTGGCCCGCAGGTCGAAGTTTTTCACGTCTCCAAGCACAATTTTGTGGGTTGGGGCGTCGGCCAGGATGGGCAGTGCCGCGCTGCTGCTCTCCGTGGGCGGATAGAGCAGGCTGCCCGCGCCCTGGGGCAGCGCGAACCCCGCGCCCACCAGCGCCGCGCCGCGCAGCAGGCTGTCCGAGGCCAGCAGGCTGAGTATAGCCATAACCGCGCAGGCCATGCCCAACAGCCGATTGCGCCGGCGAGCGCCGGAGACAGGCGCTTCGCGTCGTTCATTCCAGGGTTGAGCAGGCTTCGGCGGCGGCGTTGGTTCCCTGCGGCGGGCTGTGAATTCTTGCACCCGGACATCCCCTCCTTCGCGTGAGTGTACGGAATATTTTTATGCGGGGGGAGGGGTAATTATGATGGGCTTGTTCGCGGGCGGCCTGCTGGCCCCCCCAAAGATTGTGTTCCCGCACAAGGAACGTCGCTCGATGGCTCAACCTCGCGTTTACTCCACCAGCTCCAAAAAGTCCTCAATCGTCAAGTGCGGCTGCAGCGCGCGGTTGATGGCCATGGCGCACAGCTTCGCCGCGCGCTCGATGAGCAGGTCCACCTCGCGCGGGGTGACCATCATGCTCGCCCACTCCAACGAATCCGCGGATTCGCCGGGGGCCCCGGTGGCGCTCTCCGCGCTGGCGGCGTTTACGGCGCTGGGTTCGGCGGCCTCGGAGAGATCGGCCACCAGGGTGGCGGCGTCCACCACCGTGGGCACGCCCAGGGAGATCACCGGCACGCCCAGCGTGCCTCGGCTGAGCTCCCGCCGGGCGTTGCCCACCCCGGAGCCGGGCACGATCCCGCTGTCGCTGAGCTGTATCGTGCAGCCCAGGCGAGATAGTTTGCGCGCGGCGAGGGCGTCCACGGTGATCACGGCGGCGGGCTCCGTGGCCCGCACGGCGGCGGCCACCAGCTCGGCGGATTCCATGCCCGTGCGGCCGAGCACCCCCGGCGTGAGGCACATCACGGGGCGCAGGCTGCCCAGGCCGGCGCTCTTCGCCAGCTCCCCCGCGATATGCCGCGTGGCCAGCACCAGCGCGCAGCAGCGCGGCCCCAGGGCGTCGGGGGTCATGCTGTCGTTGCCCAATCCCGCCACGAGCACCGGGCCCTCGGGCGGCAGCAGCGCGCGCAGCTCGGTGGCAGCGCGCTCCATGCCCGGGCCGTAGACCTCGGCGTACTCCCCCAACGGCGGCAGTTCCAGCGTCACGTAGACGCCCATGGGCTTGCCGATCGCCTTCACCCCGGCACCGTCCAGTACCTCCAGACGGGTCAGACGCCAGCCCTCGTGCGCCTCCTCGTTGCAGCGCAGGCCCCGCCGCTCCTTTTGCGCAAGGGGCTCGCGGCACTCCAGCGCCAGGTCTGTACGACAATTTATCTAATCACCCTCTCAAGGTTATTATTTGCAAAAAAACGCTTGCAATTCCAACGGCACTGTGATATACTATGTTTTGCCTTGACTGAAAGGGATGCCAGCATAAATTGAAAGGGGCAGCATTAAGTATGATCATCGAAAGCCAAAAAAGGAAGCCAATAAAATCCATTATTGTGGTTGTTGTTGTCTTAGCTTTGGTCGGCGGCGGAATCGGCTTGTATTTCGCGTTGCGAGGCGGTGACATCAAGGGCACATATGAACTCATCGAATTCGGCGGCATCGAATGGCGTGTTCTTGAAAGGCAAGGTGACAAGGCGCTTTTGTTGAGTGAATGGATCATTGACCGCCGCGCATATCTTGAAAAAGAGGAAGGCAAAGAGGAAGACGAAGAGCGAGAAACCACATGGGAACACAGTGATATACGCCATTGGTTGAACAATGATTTTTATAACAGGTTTTCCGCGGAAGATAAAGGGCGAATTGCCGAAACGCACGTGACGAATAGCGACAACCCATGGTTCCATACTCTCGGCGGAAATAACACGATAGACCAGGTATTCCTGTTAAGCTTGGAGGAAATGGTACAATACTTCGGCGACAGCGGACAATTGGAAAACAGGCCAAGCGAAACCACATATTCGATAAGCGATTTGTTTCGCTACGATGACGCTCGTGTAGCGTATGAAGCAATTACGCCACGTTGGCGATGGATGCGGTCGGGCACGCCAAAAGAGTGGTGGCTGCGTTCACCGGGCGGAAATCAATTTGGCGCCGCGCAAATTTTTGCAATTGGTGAAATCCATGTCTATGGCATTTCCTGCAGCAAACATGCCGGCATTCGCCCCGCCATGTGGGTTGCGCTATAGATCAGATCGTCTATTGATAGCAAAGACACTCTTTATTGCATGAAGAAAGGAGGTGGAACCACTCTATGCCCAACATCAAACAGGCGAAAAAGCGCGTGAAGGTCAACCAGGCCAAGGCGGCGCGCAACAAAGCGGGTAAATCCGCGCTGAAGACGGCGCTGAAGAAGGCCAAGGCGGCCGAAGGCGAGAACAAGCAGGCGCTGGTGCAGGCGGCCATTCAGTCCGTGGACAAGGCGGCTGCCAAGGGCCTGCTGCACAAGAACAACGCGGCCCGCAAAAAGTCCGCGCTGGCCAAGTCGCTCAACGCATAACGTGAAATGCCTGCAAACGCTCCGCATACAGGGGCGTTTTTGGCTTATTTGAAAGGAGAAGCACGATGAAACGCACTATCGCTGCGATTTTTTTGGCCGCCGTCACGCTCACAGCATTCGCCGCCTGCGGGGGCAATCCGGCCGAGGCGGATCCCTCCATCGTTACCGCCACCAATCCCCCCGCATCGGTTGAGGTCTTTCTGACCGTTACCCTACCCGACGGCACACAGACCAGGCAAGGGCTTATTCGTTCGGGCCCATCGGCCCAAGCGACCCTGGGCGAGGTCCTGGACGAATATGGCCTGGCCGAGCGCGACAACACGGGCATGATCGTCAAAGTGGCCGGCGTGCAGGCCAGCTGGGAGAAAGACCACGCCTATTGGGCCTTCTACATCAACGGGGAAATGGCCATGCACGGCGTGGACGAGGAAATTCTCGCTGACGGGAACGAATATGAGTTCAGATACACCAAGGGCTGAGTAGATGCGTAAACAACACAGAGACGCAGGGCTGCTGCGTCTCTGTATTGAGATGCGGTGCGCTCACACCGTAACGGCTGCCCCTATCCACCTGGCGTACCACTCAACCAGCTTGGCCTCGTATTCGTCCTTGCCGATGAAATAGGACATGGCGTGGGCCGCGCCGGGGATCAACAGCAGGTCTTTTTCAACCGTGGCGGCCCCGTGGCAGCGCACGCCCATCTCCGTGGGCACGAAGGGGTCGTCCGCCCCGTGGACGAACAGCGTGGGGACTTTGAACCCGGCGATGTTTCCATAGGGGTCGCTGTCACTCTTCAGGGACTTGCCCGTGAAAAGCCTGTACCACAGCGCCGTGCCCCACATGATGGGCGGAATGTTGAGCTTCAGGTCGCGCCGGGCGGCCAGCCAGAGCATCTCGTAGCCGTTGGTGTAGCCGCAGTCCTCCACCACGCACTTGACATAGTCCGGCGGATTGTGGGCGTTGCAGTTCATCACCGTGGCCCCGCCCATGGAGATGCCGTGCAGCGCGACCTCGGTGTCCGGCCCCAGGCGTTTGACGAACACTTCCGTCCAATCGAAGATGTCCCGCCACTCCAGCGCGGCAAAGCCGATGTACTTGCCTTCGCTGCGGCCATGGCAGCGGTGGTCCGGCAGCAGCACGTTGTAGTTCAGCGCCTCGCGGTAGAACTTAAGGAAGCCGCCGAACTCCCCCGGGCCGGTGGCGGTGTAGCCGTGGACCAGCACGGCCAGCTTGTTCGAGGGCCGGGCCGCCGGGAGATACCAGCCCTTGAGCTCCAGGCCGTCGAAGGAGCGCAGGCTGACGTCCTCCGGGCGCAGGCTTTCCAGGTATTCCTTGCCCGCGTTGTTGGCGTCGATGCGCACCTTCGCCTTCGGGTCCGGCTCGTGGAGCTGGCGCTTCTGCTTCTGTCTGGTCAGCGCCATTTTGAAGGCCGCGTAGCCCCCGCCGAAGGTCACCAAAAGGAACAGCGCCAGCAGTGCGATCAATATGTACACCCACATAGAAAAGCCCCTTTCTAAATTCATACAATAATATTACAGGATAAAGGAGCAATTGTCAAATGGTTTTTCTGCAGCAACTCCTCGCGGAGGAATTTCAAAGGCGCGGGTGCGAATGCCCTGTGAAGGTCAGCTTTGTTGAAGACGCAAGTATCTCCAACAAAGAGCGTTTCATCGTCGTGCAGAACGGCGATGAGATCACCATCACAGCGCAGGGAAAACGCGGGCACATCTTCGGGCTGGGGCGGCTGCTACGCAAGCTGGAGATCGTGGACGGAAAGGCCCGGCTCGTCTGCGACATCTCGGGCGATTTCTCTCCGCGCAAGCCCATACGGGGGCACCAGCTGGGCTTCCGGGGCAACAACAACACCTACGACGCCTGGACCCCCGCGCAGTTCCGCCGCTACGAGCTGGACATGATGTTCTTCGGCGCCAACGCCGCCGAGCACGTGCCCGACGAGGGCGGGAATCTCAGCGACCTGATGCCCATGATGCCCAACGACCTGCTGCCCCACGTCTCCGCCATCGCCGCCGAGCTGGATATGGACATCGGCCTGTGGTACCCCATAGATCACAAGCAACCAGAGGCCGAGGCCCTGGCCGAGCGCGAGCGCATTTTCAAATCCATGCCAAGGCTGGATTATCTCTTCATCCCCGGCTCTGATCCCGGCGACCTGCCGCCGGACGAGCTGTTCGTCCGGGGCGGGGACTACGCGCGCCTGATGAAGGAGTTGCACCCCGGCTCAAAGATGTGGATCTCCGCGCAGATGCCCCACAACTCCCCCTGGTGGCCGGGGCAGTTCAAGGAGGAGCTGGAAAAGCTGCCCGATTGGCTCGACGGCGTGATCATGGGGCCCAACCACGCCTTCAGCACCGAGCGCTGCCGCCGCGTGACCCCCGCGCGCTACGACGTGCGGCTCTACCCCGACATCACCCACAACGTGCGCTGCGAATACCCCGTGCACTACAACCTGGACGACTGGCACTTCGCGCTGGCCTCCACCCTGAGCCGTGAAAGCGTGAATCCCAGGCCCAGGGAGTTCCAGATGCTGCACCGGCAGACCCGGGGCTTCGTCTCCGGCTCGGTGAGCTACTCCGAGGGCGTGAACGACGACGTGAACAAAATGGTGTGGACGGACCTGGACTGGTTCGGCGACGGCATCGAGCTGCGCGAGACATTGGAGGACTACGCCAGGCTGTTCCTCTGGGGCGCGGACCCGGGGCGCGCGGCGGACGGGATTTTGATGCTGGAGATGAACTGGCAGGGCGACCCCGCCGAAAACCTGGGCATCAATCTCTGCCTCGCGCTCTGGGAGGATTTGCTGGCGAAGACGCCTTCCCTCGCCGACAACTGGCGCTTCAACCTGCTGCTCTTCCGCGCCAAGTGCGACGCCTACGTGCGGCAAAAGCGCCTGTTCGAGCTGGACGCCATCGCACGGGCGGACTACGACGCCCAGTACCCCGCCGGGCGCGAGCTGCTGTTCCCTCTGGGGAAGACGCTGTTCGAGCAGATCGGCATCCAGCTGGACGTGGAGAACTTCGGCGGCAAGGCCTGGGAGCGCGGCTGCACCCTGGACACCATCGACAGGCCCATCACCGACCTCCCCTGGCTGCGCCGCCAGAGGGAGCGCGGCCTGCTGGAGCAGAGCCTGAAGCGCAACGAGGTCGGTCCGGACGAGTTCTATTTCTCCTTCGCCCACCACGCACGCAACACCCTGGCCTGCCCCCAGGTGGGCGAGTTCTACCTCAACTTCCACGGCGACCGCGACAGCAACGACGGCAGCGTGCCCACCTGCGCGCTGCAGGTGTTCGACAACCTGCTGCTGCGCGCGCGCCTGGGCGGCTTCGCACAGGGGCAGGACTACAAGCTGCGCGTGACGTGGTTCCGCCCCAACCTGAAATCGGACCGCTACAAGATCACCGCCAACGGCAAGCTCGTCTTCGAGGGAAAAATCAGCGGCGGCGAGGCCGACCCCGCCTTCGACGAGGCCATGCTCGGCCCGGCCTACCTCCAGACCCGCACCTACGCCCTGCCCGCCGACGTCTTCGAGACCGGCTGCCTGGCCCTGGAGCTCAGCGAGCCCTTCTCCGGCGTGATGCTGGGTGAATTTTGGGTAATAAAGGGATGATAGGTGAAGAAAATTCCCAAGTTGTGAAATTTTAAAAAAATTTGCAAAAACCCCTTGACAACCTCTGAAAGAGATGCTATAATGGCTTCGAACTTAGAAATCAGCGTTTCAAATCATTATTGCTTTCTCCATTTTGCTTCATACAAACCCTTCAACCCTAACGCCCGGAGCCAACCGCTTCGGGCGTTAGGGTTTTTCCCGCTTCGCGCCTGTTGATTTTAAGCGAGGCAAAAGACGCCTGCAAAACAATTCCCCTTGCAATCTTTTTAAAACTGTGCTATGATGGATACATCACACAACCAGATTGGAGCCCTCCATGAATCGAATACGCAAAGCGGCCTTGCTGATCATTTCCATCGCGGCGCTGGCTGCCCTCTTCGCGGCTGCCGGTATGGCCGCGCCCGCCCTTAGCGTGGAGCGTACCTTCACCCAGCCCGGCGGCGGGCAGTTCCTCGGCACGCCCTGCGGCGACGAATTTTTTCACTACGTCAAAGCGAGCGACGGCGCTGTGCTCACCCGCGGGGAGGACGGCGTATGGTACCACGCAGGGACGGACGACCGATACCTGCTGGATGCGCCCGCCGCCCGGGCAAACGAGGCGCAGTGGACCGCGCAGCAGGCGGCGGCACATCCGGCGCCTGACTACAGCGAGCTCCTGCCGGATATTTCCCCGGGCGGCGGGCTGACTGCCCAGGCGGTTACGGGCAATCAGACCCTGTTGGTCCTCCTGGTGGATTTCCTGGACGTACAAATTCAATATGAGGAGCGGTGGGCCGACCTCGTCTTCGGAGAGGAGAACTCCGTCAAGCGCTATTACAGCGAAGCCACCGGCGGGAGCATCCATGTCGTCCCGGCACGGGAGAGCTATACAGGCGCGGGCGCGGCCAACGACGGCGTGGCGCGGGTATCGCTGAACTACAATCACCCGAACAACAGCAGCAGGGAAAGTACAATCGCGATCGACGCCATCAAGGCGGCGGCCGGCTGCGTTGACTACGCGGCATATGATATAAACAAAGACAGAAGGATCACCGGAAGCGAACTGCAGATCCTGGTCGTCTGCGCGGGCTATGAGGACAGCGGCATCGGCGAGACCCCCAGCGTGTGGGCCCATTACTATATGAGTCCTTTCGGCATCGGCTCGGAGGGCGGCAAAACCATCGTCAACTACATGATGGTCGGCGAAATTTATTGCTCGCAAATGATGACCATCGGCATCCCCTGCCACGAGCTGGGGCACGGCTTCGGCCTGCCGGACCTCTACAGCAACGGGGATTCCGCCGGGCTGGGCGGTTTCAGCCTGATGGCCAGCGGCTGCTATGGCGCAACAAGCGGCCAGTATTCGGGCGAAACCCCCGTCTTTCTGGATGCCTACTGCCTGGAGCTGCTGGGCGCGTTCCCGGTGCAGGCCCTGCCCACCGGCGCAAGCTTTGCAGGCGCGGTACAGAGCATGTCCACGGGGGACAAGAACATCCTGCGCCTGAACGTCCCTGGCGGCAAGGAATATTTCCTCATAGAAAACCGGCAATTTGAGATGTACGACGCGGGCCTGTGGAAATATAACACGGTCAGCGGCGGCATGGCGGTGTACCGCGTCAACACAGAGTTTAAAAACAACTATGTGGACGGCAGGCAGCTCGTCACCCTGCTGGAGGCCGATGAAGGCGTCCTGGGCTACTCCATGCTCCAGCAGAAAGGCAGGCTGTACGGCAACGACCCCTTCTACTACCTCAGCGAAGACGAGGCGCGCCCTATCTGCCTCAGCCGCGCCACCGTGCCCTCCACGCTGCTGCAAAACGGCGGCAGCGGTTGGTTCAGCCTCCTGTGCATGAGCGAGCCGGACCCCGCCATGGAGCTTTCGATAAGCCCCATCCTCACCGCCTCCCCCCAGGTGCTGGCGCTGAATTACCGCGGCGCGGGAAAAATCACCCCCACCTACGCCGCCGCGCCGGTGACCTACACCTCGAGCAACCCCGGCGTTGTAACGGTGGATAGCAACGGCAGCGTGAGCAGCGTCGGCACAGGCACGGCGGCCATCACCGTCAGCGACGCCACGGGAATGACCGACACCGTCGCCGTTACCGTGAGCTACGCCTGGTGGCAGTGGCTTGTTCGCGTGCTGCTGCTCGGGTTTCTGTGGTATTGACGCAACAATGTTGAGGCGCGCGGATTTGCGCAAACGAATGGCCGTGCGCCTCTGCTTTGCGTCTATTCCCAACGAAAAACGAAAAATTTTTCCTCCAAAAATGAAATTTTTCTTGCATTTCGCTTCGTGATATGATATTATGTTAAGAAATATTTTTAAGGAGGCTGACGCCGATGCAACTTGCTGCTGAGAGATTCACCAAAGAGGGACTGACCTTCGACGACGTGCTGCTTGTGCCCGGGGAAAGCGACTTCACGCCCAATATGGCCGACATCGGCAGCAGCCTGAGCCGCCATCTGCGCCTGAACACCCCCATCCTCACCGCCGCCATGGACACCGTGACCGAGGCCCGCATGGCCATCGCCATCGCCCGGGAGGGCGGCATAGGGGTCATCCACAAGAGCATGACCATCGAGCAGCAGGCCAGCGAGGTGGATAAAGTAAAACGCAGCGAGAACGGCGTGATCGTCAACCCCTTCTTTTTGGCCCCGGAAAACACCGTGCGCGAGGCGGACGCCCTCATGGCGCGCTACAAGATCTCCGGGGTGCCCATTTGCACCGACGGCAAGCTCGTGGGCATCCTCACCAACCGGGACCTGCGCTTCCTGGAGGACTACAGCCTGCCCATCGCCGAGGTGATGACCAGCGAGGGCCTCGTCACCGCCCCTGAGGGCACCACCCTGGACCAGGCCAAGGCCATCCTCATGAAGCACAAGATAGAAAAACTACCCCTGGTGGACGGCGAAGGCCGCCTGCGGGGGCTGATTACCATCAAAGATATAGAAAAGATCACCCAGTACCCGCACTCCGCCAGGGACGTGGGCGGGCGGCTGCTGTGCGCGGCGGCCCTGGGGGCCACCGGCGACGTCCTCGAGCGCGCGGCGGAACTGGCCTCCCACGGCGTGGACGCCTTCGTGCTCGACAGCGCGCACGGACACAGCCGGAACATACTCCTCGCCTGCGAGAAGGTCAAGGCCGCGTATCCGGACATCACCCTCATCGCAGGCAATGTGGCCACTGCCGAGGGAACAAAAGCTCTGATTGCGGCAGGGGCCGACACAGTGAAGGTGGGCATAGGCCCGGGGAGCATCTGCACCACCCGCGTGGTGGCGGGCATAGGCGTGCCGCAGATCACCGCGATTTACGACGCCGCCAACGCCGCCACGCCCTACGGCGTGCCCATCGTCGCAGACGGCGGCATCAAATACTCCGGCGAGATCGTCAAGGCCATCGCCGCCGGGGCAAACTGCGTGATGCTGGGCTCCCTGGTGGCGGGCTGCGAGGAATCCCCCGGGGCCACGGAGATCTACCAGGGCAGGCAGTTCAAGGTCTACCGCGGCATGGGCTCCATCGGCGCGATGGAGCAGGCCCAGGGCTCTGGCGACCGCTACTTCCAGGAGGATCGCGAGGCCCGCAAGCTCGTCCCCGAGGGCGTGGAGGGCCGCGTGCCCTACAAGGGCCCCCTGGCGGACACCATCTTCCAGATGGTGGGCGGCCTGCGCGCGGGCATGGGCTACACCGGGTGCCGCACCATCCGCGAGCTGCAGACCAAGGCGCAGTTCGTGCGCATCACCAACGCGGGGCTGATTGAAAGCCATCCGCATGATGTGTTCATCACGAAGGAGGCGCCTAATTATAGTGCGGGGTGAGGGGTGGGATAAATGAAGAAACTTATTGATTGGCTTAAGAAAAGCGAATCCATCCAAGTGTTTTTTTCAGTAGTTTTTCTTGTATTGATCGTGTGGTTTTGTCGCAATTTTTCGATTCCTGAACTGCTACGTAACTTTTTTAGATTAATAGCTTATATCCTGTTCCTCTTTGTTATAGGTAAGCTTGCGACCTATATAAAAGAAAGAATAAGTCGCCGCTTACTTCTCTCAGAGAAAATAAGCATTCAAGTTACTCTTGTCTCACTGTTCGCTATAGTGATTGGCATTCTCGTTTTTGGGATTCTCCAAACTCACGTGTATGAAGCTGATTCAAATATAGCAGATATTTTATCTACAACAATTACGATTGTGGGAACACTTACTGTTGGTGGTGCTGCTGTAATCCAATTGCGGAAGCATAAGCTATATGAGGAGCAGGCAGAACTTGACCGCGAAGTGAAAACAAAGCAGCTTGAGGCCATGGAGCAAGACCGTGCTGTAAAAGAAAAGCAGCTTGAAGCAACAGATATTGACCGTTTCACTAAGGCGTATGAACACCTACGAAGTGATTCATTGTTTGTTCGAATGGATGCGCTGCTTAGGTTAGAGAAGCTTGGTAAAGAAAAGCCAGAAGAGCAAAAGAGCATAGTACGCATTCTGTCCTCGTTCATTATTGATCACATTCAATCAGAACGCACTTTAGAAAAAGGATATTTCATTGCTACTCCCATTGAAGGCTATGAATTCCGACCCAATGTTGATGTTTTTTTCGCGTGTGAAATCGCTTCGCAAATTTGGGTAGATTCAAATCAAACTGTTGAACTATATTTAAGAAATCTACAGGCCCAGCAACTTGATCTTATAGGTGTTAAGCTTAAAGGAGCAAACCTTAGTGCTGCAAATTTTCATGGTGCCGAATTAGACAGCGCAGACCTAGAGGGAGCTGAACTTACATGGTCTAATCTCCTAGGAACGAAGCTTGAATGTGTACGTGGATTTAACATTAAACAGTTAACACATGCACCTGGCATCAAAATTGATGAAACAACTCTATTATCTCCTTCTATTCGCATAGAATACGACTTGTGGAGAGCTAGATTAAAAACTGCCGCAAGAATCGTTCCTCTGAACAAAGAAGACGATGACTTTGACGAATATCTAGTATAACCGAACAAGACGCAACCCCCGCCAACTAGGCGGGGGCCTTTTTTGAATGCATAGCGGGTTCGGCGTGGCGATGCCACGCCCTACGAGGGTTTCGCCAATGGCGAATGTGGAAAACGAGTAATCCCCGCCACGGGCGGAACCCTCGTAGGGCGAGCCATCGGCCCGCCGTTACCTGTGTATCATGAACGCATCAATTCCCATTTGCACCCTTGACACCCCCACCCGCGCATAGTATAATAATGCCATCAAACAACGAAAGGTGATACACAAATGAAACAGTACCTTCTCCCCCTTCCCAACGGCAAAACGGAATTCACCGGCGGGCGCGTTGCCCTGCCCCAGGCGCTTTGCTTGGATCGCGCGGATTTCGCACCGGAGGCCCTGGATGTTTTCGCGGAAAGAGCGGGCGTGACGCTTACGGACGAGGGCGCTCCCCTGCTGCGGCTCTATCGCAACGAGAAGTTCCCGGCGGAGGGCTACCGATTGCGGGTAACGGAGGCCAAGGGAATAGAGGTGGAGGCCGCCACAGAGCAGGGCCTCGGCTGGGCGCTGGTGACGCTGCTTTCGCTGATTGACGGCGGGAGCGCGCCCTGCTGCGACATTGAAGACCAGCCGATGTATGCATATAGGGGCATATTGCTGGACTGCGTGCGCCACTTCTTCCCCGTGGAGACCGTAAAGGCCTTCATCGACGCGATTTCCATGGCGAAGCTCAACATGCTGCACTGGATGCTGACCAACGACCAGGGCTGGCGCATCGAGTTGAAGAGCTTCCCCGAATTGCACGAGAACAACGCGCCGGAGTTCTACACGCAGGACGAGATTCGCGAAGTCATAGCCTACGCAAGCGCGCGGGGCGTGGAGATTATTCCCGAAGTCGACCTGCCGGGGCACACCACAGCGGTATTGAGCGTCTACCCGGAGCTGGGCTGCGCCGGGAAGAAAGTGCGACTGGGCGACGCGCCGGGGATTTATTCTGTGATTCTCTGCCCGGGGAAAGAGAGCGTGTTCGAGCTGCTGCTGCCCCTGCTGGAGGAGGTCGCCGGGCTGTTCCCCTCGCCGCTGCTGCATCTCGGCGGCGACGAGGCCCCCAAGAGCGAATGGGAAGCCTGCCCCCACTGCCAGCGCCGCATGGCCGAGGAGGGCCTCGATTCCGAGGAGGAGCTGCAGGGCTGGTTCACCGCCCGGCTGATAGAGCACCTGCGCACCCTGGGCAAGCGGCCGATCTGCTGGAACGAAAGCCTGCTCTCCGACTATTTGCAGCAGCAGGCCCCGGAGCTCGTCGCGCAATACTGGGCCGAGATGCACACCGAGGGCCCCACCCGCCGCTTCTGGGAGGCCGGCGGCGACGTGATTTTCTCTGACTATCTCAGCGTCTACCTCGACCAGCCCCACGGCTCCAACCCCATGAAGACCGTCTACGCCTATGGGCCCCGTATGCCCTATTTCAACCCCCCGGCCCCGCTGCCCGCCCTGGGCATGGAGGCCTGCGTGTGGACGGAGTACGTCGCCACGCCGGAAAAGCTGGCGACGATGGCCTTCCCCCGCGCTTACGCCCTGGCCGAAGCCGCCTGGACCGCCCCCGCCCGCAAGGACTACGCCGATTTCCGCCGCCGCCTGGACGCCTTCCTGGCCCGCTTCCCCGGCATGGGCTTCACCCCCCCGGCGCTGGCCGACCCCCAGGGCCTTGACCGCTACCGCGAGCGCCTGGCCTTCGTGAAAATGCAGGCCACGGCCCCCCGCCCGGAGAACAACGGCGGCGCGGGCGGGGCCATCGACGGCAAATTCCTGCTGCGGTGGGTAAAATTTTTCTTGGGATAAGGAGCAAACTCATATGCCGCTATTAAAGCACGAATTTCCTATCCTGGAGCATGACACCGAAAAAACGGCTGTCCTCATGCCAAACCGGCATGGCAAATTCCAGTTCCCCAAAAAGTGCGTCTACGGCTTTCTGGGCGATACCATCACAAACTTCGCTAAAGAGCATCAGCTTGAAGTCATCGGCGAGTTTCGCTCCATGATGAAGCCGTACCCGGTGTATCAAATCACGAAGGACGGCCAGGAGGTCGCGCTGTGCGGCGCGTTGCTGGGCGCACCCGCCGCTGCGGCCATTCTGGATTGGCTCATCGGCTACGGCGTGGAGGAAATCATCGCCATCGGCGGCTGCGGCGCGCTGCTTGACATCCCCGAAAACGAGTTGCTCATCCCAACGACTGCGATGCGCGACGAGGGCACATCCTATCACTACCTGCCGCCCGCACGGGAGATTGCGCTCAACCAACACGCCGCAAACGCCGCCAAACAGGCCCTTGACAGCCTCGGCATCCACAGTGAATTCGTGAAGACCTGGACGACCGACGCCATTTATCGTGAGACCAAGGACATGGTCAACTATCGCAAGTCCGAGGGTTGCTCTGTGGTAGAGATGGAGTGTTCCGCTATGGCCGCCTGTGCGCAGCTTCGCGGCGCTGTCTTCGGGCAGATATTATTCACTATGGACAGCCTGGCGAATATCGAACTGCACGACGACCGAAACCTGGGCCGGGATTCCTTCGGCAAGGCGATTCACATCGCGCTGGAGGCCGTGCTTCGCCTGTAGAGACGCATGGCCGTGCGTCTCTACGTTTATACTATTCCTGTTTTCAAAGAGCCCACTGTAATGCCTCTTTCTCCGATAGCGCTCAGCCGCTCCGCGGACACCCCCCTCTGTCGCTTCGCGACATCTCCCCCAAGGGGGCGACCCTGGCGGCTCGCGCAAGCTGCTGTTTTGACAGAGCCTCCGGGCGGCATTTTATGGCACGGGACGCCCGGAAGGCCGCCCCCTATTGCTTTCTCAGCCGCCGCACTTCCTCCGGCGTGAGCTCGCGCCATTGCCCGGCGGGCAGCAGGCCCAGCTTCAGCGGGCCCAGAGCCGTTCGCTTCAGGCGCAGCACCTCCAGATCAAGCGCCTCGCACATGCGGCGGATCTGCCGGTTGCGGCCCTCTCTCAAAATCAGCTGCAAGACCGTGCGATCAAGCTCCTCCGCCAGCACGCGCAGCTCGATTGGCTGCGTGGGCCTGCCGTCGAGCTCCATCCCAGAAGTAAGCTTTTCTTTTTCCACATCGCTCACAGTCCCGCGCAGGGTGACGCGATATATTTTCGCGACATGGCTGGACGGGTGCGTGAGCGCGTTGGCCAGCGCGCCGTCGTTGGTCATGAGCAGCAGGCCCTCGGAGTCTTTGTCCAGCCTGCCCACGGGGAACAGCCGCGCGGGGTAGTCTTTTACGAGCTCTGACACTGTACGCGCGGCGTGGGGGTCGTTCATGGTGGTGACGTTGCCCCGGGGCTTGTGCAGCATGAGGACCACCGGCCTGTCCCTCTGCTGGCCGAGGGCCTGGCCGTCCACGGCCACAAGGTCGTCCTGTGGATCGACAGACATACCGATTTCAGCAATACGCCCATTGACCGTCACCCGGCCCGCAAGGATCATCTCCTCGGCCCCGCGCCGGGAGGCGACGCCGCGCTGGGCGAGGTATTTTTGCAGGCGGATGGGCTCAGGCATCGATGTGACCCTCTTCTCTTAGCTTGTCCAATGACTTTTCAATTGACAGTTGCAGTTCCTCCTGCACATCGTAATAAATCGCGATTTGCATGGCGCAGGACAGCACGTTTTTGATCTCGCCGGCCAGGCTCGCCTTGCTGGGCTCGCCGCGCTTTTGCCGCTTCACCCCGCTGTTTTCCCAATGGGCGATTTCCCCCGCGACCTCGCCGCACTCCTCGGCAAGGCGGGCAACGATCTGGTAGGGCTCGTTGCCGTCCGGAAAGCGCTTGTTCAGGCCCTCGGCGAGCAAAAATAGTTTTTCCATTGAGCTGTCTGCCTCTCTGGGAGACGCATTGCCATGCGTCTCTACATATATTTCGATTTTTCGTAGAGGCGCACGGCAGTGCGTCTCCGCAAAGCTATCTTCTCAACCACCCCCGCATCCTCCCCCACCAACCCTGCTTCACCTGCGCCCGGCGCGGCCTCGCGGGTTCCACCGCGCTTTGCAGCACCAGGGGGACCTCGGCCAGGAGGGCGTCGCCATCGTAGTAGCGCGCCGTGCCGACGACTTTTCCGGCGGGCAGGGGGGCGTATTCGAAGGGGCGCAGCAGGAGCTCCCGGCGGATGTGGAAGGGCATCACGCGCACATGGGCGACGGGGGTCTCGTAAAGCATGACCTTCACATGGCTCAGCGCGCCGCCCGCCACGGGCAGTTTCGCGATGGGCAGGGCGGCGTCGTCCAGGGCGATGGGGTGGTACTGCGCGAAGCCGTAATCGTAGAGCTTGCGGTGATCCTCCCAGTCGTTCGGGGCGCGCAGGGTGACGGCGATGAGCAGCCGCCCGCCGCGCTCCACGGCGGAGACCAGGGTGCGCCCGGCCTTGTCGGTGAAGCCGGTTTTGATTCCCACGCAGCCGGGGAGCTCTCTCACCAGGCGGTTGTGGTTGCCCAGCGTGCGGGGATAGGGCGGGCTGCCGTAGCTTACACGTATTGATCTCTGTGAGCAGATTTCCCGGAAAGCGGGGTTCATGATGGCCTCGCGGCCCAGCAGCGCCATGTCGTAGGCGGTGGAGAGGTGGCCCTCGGCGTCCAGGCCCGAGGGGTTGACGAAGTGCGTGCGCGTCATGCCGATGGCGGCGGCGCGGCGGTTCATCCGGTCGGCGAAGGCGGGCAGGCTGCCCGCCAGGTGGATGGCCGCGGCGTTGGCGGCGTCGTTGCCGCTGGACATCAGCATCCCGCAGGCCAGGGCATGGCGCGAGACGGTATCTCCGGCCTTGAGGCCCATGGAGGTGCCCTCCACGCGCACCATCGCGTCCGTGGTGACGAAAGCAAGCTCTGGCTCCCCGGCCTCCAGCAGCAGCAGGGCCGTCATGATCTTCGTGGTGCTGGCCACGGGGGCCTGCGCGTCGCAGTCCCTGGCGTAGAGCACCTGGAGGGTCTGGGCATCCAGCAGCACGGCGTATTTCGCAGAGAGGCCCAGGGGGTCTGTGGTTTCGTTCTCCCGCGCCGAAGCGGCAGGGCCCGGCAAAATCGCGCAGGCGTATACCAGGCACAGCGCCGGCAGCGCGGCGATTGCTTTGATTGCAAGTTTTTTTCTGATCATGCATTTCCACCCGCCTTTGTCCCATTTCTATGGGGAGGGCAGGTGGATTATGCGGGTTGTCCTAAAATTACAGTGACGCCTCGGCCTCGGCGACGATGTCGGAGATTGCCTGGGCGATGACCTGCTCCTCGTCGTCCTTGCCGAACTTCTTGATGAGCTTGTCCGCCGTGTCGCTGACTTTATCGACGAGGTCGGGCACCATGCCGATCACGCGTTCCACGGAGGACTCGGAGGTGGAGATGTGCTTGATGCTCACGTCGCCGCCGCGCACGATCAGGAAGCATACCGGGGTGATGGTGACGCCCGCGCCGCCGCCGCCGCCGAAGAGCTCCTGGTTGTGCTTGGAGGGGAAGTCCGAGCCGCCGGAGGCAAAGCCGTAGCTGACCTTGGACACCGGGATGACCTTCACGTCGCCGAGCTCGATGGGGTTGCCGATGATGGTGCTGACGTCCACGACCTCCCGCAGCTTTTCGATGGAGGTGCCGAGGATGCCGGATGCGGATTTTTCTTTCATGGTGTTCTCCTCTGCTACAATATAGTTGCGGTAACACCCGGCAGCCAGCCGCGTTGTTTCCGCGCTTGTTGTTTTAGCCATAATAAGAGGGCAACCGGTCTGACGAATCTCCTCTTGGACTTTGCGT
>Ga0123353_10002129_pt1 | contig 24482 bp, 13 predicted proteins | sample TergutLab28metaG_3_FD_92763 | JGI IMG/M metagenome (GOLD analysis project Ga0123353, IMG submission 92763) | Labiotermes labralis P3 segment gut microbial communities from Petit-Saut dam, French Guiana - Lab288 P3 | ecosystem: Host-associated > Arthropoda: Insects > Digestive system > Gut ... | reverse complement strand
TGTTGACCAGGTCGCTGAGGGTGCGTCGGGCGATGACGTCGGCCTTGGTGGCGCGGAGTCGGTCCTGGAGGCTTTTTTCCGCGTTGGATTCGGTTTTCACCGAGCGGTAGAAGGCGGCCGGATCGTCGATCCGCCAGGCGCAGAACATCATGACCAGCACGTTCTGCTTGTCGGCGGTGGCGACTTCCTGGAGGGCGTCCTCGAAGACCATCTGCCGGCTGTCGTAGCGGACGACCTTCTGGATCGGCCAGGGGGCCTTGACGTGCAGTCCGGCCTGACCGTCCTGGCTGCCGCGAATCGGCTCGCCGATGGAATTAAACGTCGCCAGCAGCACGATGTCGCGTTTTTCATCCACCGCGAACAACACCGTATTGGCCAACAACGCCGCCACGAGCAGGACGGCTACTACGAACGTCACTCTATGCTTTTTCATGTTTTCTTCCTCTTCTCGTTCACAAGACTGTAGGCCCTAGGCTGTAGGCTGTAGGCGCCGACGGTGAAGCGTCAGGCCTAAAGTTTCATACGCCTGCGCCTACAGTCTACAGCCTACGGTCTACAGCCTTTTTTGTTTTATCGTCCCAACTCTTCCAGCGCGCCCTGCATCGCTCCGCCGCCGCGGCTTTGGTCGAACCAGATTTCGTAATATGGCCGCGGGGCCGCGATGATCTGTTTGGGGATGTTCGGCAGCGTCTGGTCCATGACGTCCATCCAGCGGTCGAACACGTACAGTCTCGGGGCGGCCTCGAAGGCCGTCAACTCGCGGTCGAACGTCTCGGCCCGGGCCCGCTCGGCCATTTCCCGCGCCCATCGGTCGGCCCGGGCGGCGGCCAACAACTTCGCCGGTTCGCCCTGCGCCTTGGCGAACAACTCATCCGCCCGCCGGCTGGCGTCGTCGAGTTCCTTCATCACGTCCACCGAACCGTCGCCGGACTTCAGCGCCCGCAGCGTCGCGAGGTACTGAACGTACTCCGCGCGAAGCAGCCGCTTCTCCGCCAGCGCGTCACCGGCGTCGGCGATGGCGGCATCGTCTTCATTCGACGACACCACGGCAACCTCGATGCCCCTGGCCCGCGCGTCCGCGACCGACAGGATTTCCATCCCCTCGGGCGGCGCAGACCGCTCCACGGTCGACACGGCCGCCTTTCCGGAAAGCTCGTCGCGCTGAATTTCTTCCCGCAACGTCGCCAGTCCGTCCTCGGCCCGCTTGAGGGCGTTCTCCACGCGGTCGGTCAGCACTTTCCCCTGCGACAGCGAAATCGACTCCAACTCCTGGTACTTTTCGATCGCGAACGCCAGCCGCAGCGCCGCCGCCGGCGTGCCCGCCACCTGCGCCAGAATCAGATTCGCCTGCTTCTGCGCCTCGTACCGCCGCACTTCCTGGCCTCGCTCGGCGGCGAGCACTTTTTCGAACGCCTCCGCCGCCGCGGCCGGCGGATGCACGGCCTGGAAATCCACGTTCACGATCGCCACACCCAAATCCAACCCCGACGCGCCCACGCGCTCGCGAATCCGATCCATCAGCGCCCGGGCGGCCTGCTGACGGCCCGTCGTCATGATCGCCTGAGGCCGGTTGGGGTACGTGTCGTCCTCCTCCAGCAGCGTGGCGCTGGCCAAATAGCGAACCATTTCCTGATACGCCACCGACTCCAGCAACTCCCGCGCGTCGTCGTACGTGTACGAATACTTGAACGGGTCGTCAATGCAGTACTGCACCCGCGTCACGAGTTTGATGACGTTGACGGCGGCCGGGTTGTCCCGCGACGCCGGAACGGCCACCAGGAAATCGTTCTCCTTCCGCGTGCCGTGCTCGGTGGTCCAGAGTTGGACTTCCTTCCGTCCGGTGGCGGGGCTGGTGACGTAATTTTTGTCGATCTCCTCGCGGGAGCGGACGTTTCCGGCACCGAGGAAAATTTCGTGAATGTCGCTGGTGTTGATCCGTTCGACCGTCGCCAGCGGCCAGGGGGGCTTGACCCGCAGCCCGGATTTGAGCGTCTCGGGTCGGGCCTTGCCCATGACCAGCACGACGGCCTGCTCGCCCTCGGGCACGAGCACGATGCTCGTCAGGAGAATCATGATCAACACGCCCGCCAGCACCAGCGGAAGCAGCGCCCGCGACAGCAGTTGATAAAACCACGTCTTGGACACCTCAAAGCCGAATTGGTAATTCAGCGCCTCGGCCATGCCGTGCCCCACGCGGCCGGGCTCGGCGAGCAGGTTCAGCAGCCGGCTGTCGTACACCAGCCGCGGTTCCTGCCCGCGGACGCGGGGGCGGTAGATGTCCAGCACGAAATTGAAGACGATTTCCACCGCGAACACCAGCGCCGCCACCGGAATCGCCAGCGCGAAATAGCGGTCGAAGGCGTAGTACTTGGTGTAGGCCAAAATCAGTCCCACCGCCAGCACCAGGCTGCCCAGCACGCACACCAGCAGGTAGCTGCCGGTGGCCCGGAGCGGTCGATAGGCCAGTTGGCTGCCCATTCCGGTGGCGTATCGGGAGAACAAAAAGGCCGCGAACCCCAGACCGACGGTCGCGAAAATGCAGATGGTCAGCAGCGACGCCTGCGCCTGCGAAATCGGCAACTCGCCCGCCGCCCCGGTTTGCCAGACGGAGTTCATCACGGCCAGTCCCGCTCCGACCAGGTACAGCGCGAGGACCAGCGAGAAAATCGGTGCGACCCATTTGAGCACGAAGGCGACTCGTTTGGCCGCCGGCCGGAGGGAAATGTCGTTGGCTTCGAAGATCGACCCCGCGTCGGTCTGGCGGGTGATCTGTTCGAGTTCGAGGTTTTCCTGGCAGGCCAATTGGCGGACGTAGAACAGGATGGCGCTCATCAGCCACAACAGGCTGCCGCTGACCATCATCCACCCCAGCGTCATGGCCGCGAGCGAATGGGTCAGGTTCCAGATCAGCCCCAGCACGCCGGCCAGGACCAGTTGCACAATGAAGCCGGTGATCGCGATGTTCTTCCCGCGACGCTGGCTGACGACGTCCAGAGGATCACTGGCGGGTGCGTTTTTGACGATGGAAGTTTCACTCATAATGGCTCACCGCTGGCGTGCGCGGGCCCCGCGGGAATCGGCGGGGTCTGGCGACGCGTTTTGTCCAAATCCACTCGAATCAATCCAAAATGTTGGCGCGTGTGCGGCAGCGCCAGAATCGCCAGGGCCACGCCGGCCAGCGCCGCCCCGACGAAAAGATAACCGATGGTGTTGGCGCCCAACGCCGGCCGCGTCGAAACCACGACGAGCGCGAGCACGCCGTACGCCAACTGCGCCGCGAACCGCAGGGCCAACACGCCGTAACTCCACCGCAGGCCCCGCGCGAAGCAGCCCCACAGCACCCACATCACCATGCCCGCCACCAGCAGCGGCAGACCGACGCTCACCGCCGATCCGACCGACCATTCGCTCCATTGCCCGTCCGCCTGCCCGCGGAACAAAATCGACAACACGCACACGCCCGCCACGCCCATCACGGCCGCCTCGGCCCGCCCCGCCCAGGCCAGCACGCCCATCGACCCCGCCAACGACGTGCCGCCTTCCTGATTCGACAATTCGCGCGTCTGAAAAAACGCAATACCCAACGCCAAAACCCCGCCGATGTACACGGCCGCGTACAACACGTACCAGCCCACGATCTCCGGGGCGAAGGTCGTCTGCGAGTCGGCCATCGCGTCCACGGCGAAGAAATACGTCAGATTCGGCAACGCGAACGTCACCAGATGCACCGCCGGAACGCCCTGGGCCAGCTTCTGGAACGTCGGGTGCATGCCGCCCAAAACGAACACCGCGCCGCATACCAGCAGCGTCATCAACATGCCCACGCGCGTGCTCACCGCCACCGCCACCGCCGTCAACACCAGCACGGCCAGAAAACTCATCCCCACCGCCGTCACGAGCTTCCACGTGAGCACCGGCGCCTCGGGCCTGATCGGATTGGGCACCACGTCGTATCCGGGCGTGACGGCCACCCAGTCCTTTCCGATGAACAGCACCGCCACAAACGCCACGCTGAAAAAGAACAGCCCCGACCACACCGCCGTCGAGGCCATGTGCCAACCGAAAAACAGGTTGCCGATAATCGCGATCACGGCCGTCAAACACAACGCCGACACCCCGAACACGATCACCGGCCCGTCGAATGGGTCCGACGCCGCCGACATCACCTTGTGACGGACCGTGAGCAGATACACGATCGCGCACAGATAAAACCCGACCGTGACGGCCGCCGCCACACCGGCGAATTTACCCAGCACGAACGTCGACCGGGCGACGGGTTTGGAAATCACCGTCAATGCGGTGCGTTCCTCGATTTCCTTCGCCAGCACGCTCGACGCGCAAAACGCCGCCAGCAGCAATCCGGCCAGCAACAGATTCGCCAGCCCCAGCGTCTCCAGGAACTGCTGGTCGGTGGTTTGATACGACGACGACACGGTCCATCCCGCCAGCGGCAGCGTCAACACGAGCATCGCAAACACCGCCAGGATCACCACGACGAAGATCGGCTGGCGGATCGTTTGGACGAACGTGTTCTGCGTGATGGATAGGAATCGGATCATCTATTTACCTTGTGGCTAGTGGCTTGTGGCTGCTTCCACCGCCACGACTTCCACTCGCGCCCTGGGCTTCGCCGTCTCAACGACTTGTCCGTGGGCCAAATCTTCTTCATCACCGAAGCGGACCAACCGGGCGGAGTTGAAGATCACCAGCGTGGCGGCCAGCATGTGCAGCACGGCGCCGATGATGGGCAGTTTCAGCAGTCCGCTGGCGGCGGCCACCTGGCCGAGCACGATGAAAATCACGCCGAAAATCAGGTTCTGGTGAATCACCTTCATCGTCCGGCGGGAGAGTTTGATCAAAAACGGCAGGCGGCGGAGGTCGTTGTTCATCAGGGCAATCGTCGCCGAATTGATGGCCACGTCGCTGCCAGCGGCGCCCATCGCGATGGACAAATCGCCCGCCGCCAACGCCGGGGCATCGTTCACGCCGTCGCCCACCACGGCCACCTTATGGCCGCGACGTTTCATCGCCGCCACCAACTCCAGTTTGTCCGCCGGCAACACCTCGGCCTGCACCTCGGTGCAGCCCATCTCCCTCGCCACGCGGCGGGCGACGCTCCAGCGGTCGCCCGTCACCATCACCAGGTCTTTCATGCCGACCTCGCGCAGCTCGTCCAGCGCAAACCGGGCCTCGCCGCGGGTGCGGTCCTCCAGGCCGATCCAGCCCAACAGCACGCCGTCACGCACGACATATAGCGTTGACACGCCCTCGGGCTCGGCGAAACGAGGGTCCTTCGTCAGCGACAAATCCACGCCCTGCTCCGCCAACCACGTCGCCCGGCCGACCATCACCGTCGAACCGTCCACGTCCGCCCGCACCCCGCGGCCGGAAATCTCCTCAAAATTCGCGGGCCGACCCAACGACACGCGGGCCTTCTCCGCCACGGCCACCACCGCCCGCGCGACCGGATGCCTGGACATCTGCTCCGCACTGGCCGCCGTGGCCAACAAATCCGCCCCGTCCACGCCGGGGGCCGGCTTCATCTGCGTCACGCTCAATTGGCCCGTCGTCAGCGTGCCCGTCTTGTCGAAGACGAACCCCGTCAAATTCTTCGCCGTCTCCAGCGCGGACACGTCCTTAATGTAAATGCCCAACCGGGCCGCACAACTGAGCGCCGCCACGATCGCCGTCGGCACGGCCAGGATCAACGCGCACGGGCACGCGAGCACGAGCATCGTCACCGCGCGGTTCATGCCGTCGTCCTCGCGCGTGAAAAACAACACCGCGCCCGCCAGCATCAAAATCGTCGGCGTGTACCAGGCCGCGTAGCGGTCGATCATCCGCATGACGGGAATTTTGCTCGACTGGGCCTGGAGAATCAGATTCTTCACCTTACCGAGCGTGGTGTCCTCGCCGGCCCGCGTGACGCGGACGTCGATCGCCCCGGCCTGGTTGTTCGTTCCGCTGTACACCTCGTCGCCGACGGCCTTGTCCACCGGAAGCGACTCACCCGTGATGTTCGCCTGGTTGATCGAACTGGACCCGCTCACGATCACACCGTCGGCCGGCACGTTGTCGCCAGGCCGCACGCGAACGATGTCGCCGGCCTTCAACTCGCGAGGGTCCACCAGCTCCTCCGTGCCGTCCTGCACGCGGTGGGCCTTTTTGGGGGTGAGGCGGATGAGACTTTCGATGCTCGCCCGCGCGCCCAGGGCCGTCCGGGTCTCGATCAGGTTCGCCAGCAGCAGGAAGAACGCCACCGCGCCGGCCGTCTGGTAGTCCTGGGTCGCCACGGCCGCCACGACCGCCAGCGCGACCAGCTCGTCCATGTGCATGTGCCCCTTGGCCAAATGCTTGAACGCGTGCCCGATGATGGGCGCCCCCAGCAGGACGGTCCCCGCCAACGCCAGCAGGTCGCTGTAGAAATTGTGGCCGTCCTCGGCGGTGTAGTCGGCAAAAACGAACCACCGCGCGATGTAGGAGAGCACCACCAGCACGCCGCCCAGCAGAATGGCGATGATAAATGCACTGGCCCGATGCGTCTGGGCCTCCACCGAGTCCTGTATAATGTCATGAGCCATCGATCGCTCCGTAGAGAGGCACACCGCCGCGAAATCGCGCGGATGCCTTACCATACGACAGGATCATCGCCGAGGTTCGACACGCGATGATCTTTTTTTCGTACGAGAGTTATACGGACCACCGCCCGCCGGTTCAAGCGCTTTTTCTGCCAGGGTCATCGCATCTACATTTGTCCAATTTTCGCAGGATCGTATTTGGCGCGCGCTGGCGGGTTGGCCCTGCTGTTTTGCGCCGTAAAACAGGCCTGTCGGTAGGCCCGTTCCACGGCGCAAAACAGCAGGGCCAACCCGCCAGCGCGCCAAACCAGAATCCTGAGAAAAATAGGAAAAGTAGACACGGTTGCCCCAAGACCATGCCAGCCGCGAAGGGTGCGTGTCCGCAATCGCGGTTATGCACCCCGCCGCGAAACTTCGCTCGCGTCGGGGGGTTTCGTGTTGTATAGTCGTGACGCAATTCTCACGCGTGAAAGGACAACCGATGAAAACCGTGGCGAAATGGGTGTTGATTTCTCTGCTGGCGATGGTTCCGGCGGCGATGGTGTCGGCGGCGGAGTTGTCGCTGACGTTTCCGCAGAACCGGTCGGCGTTTCAGACGAACGAGCGGATTGACGTCTCGGTGGTCCGCGCGGGCGAGGGCGAACTGCCGGCGGGGAATCTGACGCTGGTGCTGTCGGGCGAAAACACGACGATAACGTTCGTGTTCGGCCTGAAGGCCGGTGTCGGCAGCGCGACCGACCACCTGCACCTCAACGGCTGGCTGCTCAAGCCCGGCCGATACAAACTGACGGCGACGATGGGCGGTCTGACGGACACCAGGGACCTCGACGTGTTCAGCCACATCCGCCGGAGCAGCTACAAGCTGATCCATTGGGGCGGTCCCTCGGGCGAGAAGATGGCCGGGCACGGTGAGGACGGCATGGGCTTTAACCTGATGTTCGGCGGCGTGGAGGAGATTTCCATTCGCGAAAAGATGGACATCATGGGCCTGACGGCGATGGGCGGCATGCATCAGCACGACGGAAACACCGACTGCGACTGGTCGGACCCGCTGACGTACATCGGTTCGATCCAGCGGGCGATGGACCGCGGGTTTTCGTTCCGCACGATGCCCAATTTCGCCGGGGTGCACCTGCACGACGAACCGGGGCTGACCTGGTACATGCATCCGTACCTCAAGGACGAACAGGGCAACCTGACCTCGACCAACCACGACATCCCCGCCCAGCGCCGCGCCTACGCCAGCGCCTTCGGCCAGGAGCAGACCTGGTGCACCGACATCGACGTCAACAACCCCGAAAGCCTGGCCGACTGGTCGCGGATCAACGATTTCAAGCTCGGGTTCATGAGCGCGTTCTGGAAGGCCTCCCGCGACGCGGTCGAGCGTTTCAAGCCCGGCGCCCAGGCCGTCACGCAGTCGATGTACGGCTGGTACTCGCTGTACGACGGTTACTACTTCCCCGTCACGCGTTCGATGGCGATCAACAACGGCCATGGCGGATACAGCGACGGCGGGTCGCGGGCCCTCAACCCGTCGTTCTACCTCGAATTCGCGATGGTCCGCCAGTTGGACAAGCCCACCTGGTATCTGCCCACCTTCTATGACGGAATGAGCGCCGACCAGTTCAAGCTGGAGAACTACTTGTCGTTCATTGTCGGCATTCAAGGCCTGGCCTCGATGCCGTTCATCACCCACGAAACCAAATGCACGCCGGGCGTCATCGAGTCCAACAAAACCATGGGCCGGCTGGGAACGATTTTCACCACGCCCAATTACACGCGGCACGACGTGGCCATCCTGTATTCCAAGAGCGACATCTACTACAACATGAAGGGCCGTCAGTTCGGGTATATGAGCTGCCTGTACCTGGCCACCAAGCTGATCCAGCAGCCGATCGGCGTGGTGCTGGACGAGGACGTGCTCGACGGAACGCTGGCCGAGTCGCACAAGGCCGTCATCGTCACAGGAGTGACGTATCTTGACCCGGCCGTGGTGGCCGCGCTGACGGACTTCGCCCAAAACGGCGGGCTGGTGCTGGTGGGCGACGAGGTGACGGTGAACATTCCCGGCGCGACCAAGCTGGGTTGCGCGATCCCCGACCGCGGCCATGGGTTGTTCATGGAGTACATGGGCCGGGTGAAGGACCTCACCGACAACGACGCCCGGACGGCCCTGCATCTGGAAATGTTCGGATGGGAGTCGGCCGTGAAGGCGGCCAAACCGGTGGCCGACGCGGTGAGGAAATCGCTGACGGCCGCGAAGATCGCCCCGGCCTTCGGCAGCGACAATCCGTTCATCATTCCGGGGCGGCAGGTCCGCGGAGAGATCGAGTACATTTTCGCGGTCAACGCGCAGATGAACGGGATGGACACGGGCGTCTTCAACGGCCTGGGCATTCCCGGACCGGCCACCGCGACGATCACGCTGACCGACGACGGTCGGCCGGTGTATGAAGCGATGGCGAGCAAGGAGTTCGCGTTCGCCAAGGGCAACGGCGGCATCAGCGCCAAGGTCGAGTTCGCCCCCGGCGACATGAAGGTCTTCGCCCGCACGGCCCGCCCGATCGGGGGTGTGCTGGTGTACGCTCCGGTGTTCAACACCGACCTCACCCGCGAGAACGCGGCCCCGATTCAGATGACTCTCGCCGCCGCCCTGGTGGACGAGAAATGCAAACCCATTTCCGGAACGGCGCCGCTTCAGATCGTCGTGAGGGACCCGGCCGGAAAGGTTCGCTACGACCTCTTCCGCGCCACCGAATCCGGTGTGTGCAGCGTCACGCTTCCGATGGCCGCCAACGACGCTCCTGGCAAGTGGTCCATCGAAGTGACCGACCTGCTGGCCGGCACGAAAAACGGGGCCAACTTCGAGTTCAAACCGCTTACCCGCAGCCGCAACCTGGCCGGCGCGACGCACCGGGCCGTCTATTTCGACGCCGACAAGGCGAACATCTACCGCTTCTTCCGCGACCACCGCAACGTGACCATCGCCATCGGAGACAGCGACTACAACCGCGCCGCCGCCGAACGATTGGTCAAAATCCTCAAACCGTACAACGTCACCTGCGACATCGTGGTCGCCAAGGACGTCCCCGCCCGCGACATGAAGGAAGACGAACTCAGGACCTGGGCCGGCACGCACGTCGCCGGAAGCCGGTCGCAGCTCAAGGCCGGTCGCGACAACCCCGCGTACGCCGTCGGATGGGATCTGCCCAACCCGACGATCGTGCTGGGCACGCCCGAGGACAACGTGATGCTGAAGTACATGGCCCAGTCCCGCGTGCTGCCGTACGCGGTCGGTCCGACGTTCCCCGGCCGGGGTAACGGTATGGTCGCGTGGAACATTCAGACGCTCGGCCATGACGTGCACGCCCTGGTCTGCCTCGCGTACGACGCCGAGGGTATGTCCCAGGCCGTGGGCACGCTGTTCGAAATCGCCGCCGGCCTGGACCCGCTGTTCCCCCTGGCGCTGCCGAGCTCGGCAACGATCGAGATGGCGAAATAACACGACCTCGCAAACCGAAAGGACAACCGATGAACCCCGTGACGAAATGGTTGTTGATTTCTCTGCTGGCGCTGCTGCCGGTGTCGTTGGCGGCGGCGGTGGAGCTGAAACTGACGTTTCCGCAGAATCGCACGGTGTTTCAGACGAACGAGCGGATCGACGTGTCGGTGGTTCGTTCGTCCGAGGCGGGCGGCCTGCCCGCGGGCGTGTTGACGCTAACCCTGGCGGGCGAAACGTCGACGATGACGTTCACGTTCGAGCTCAAGGGCGCCGCGGCCGTGGACGGCGAGGGCAGCGCGACGGATCATTTGCATCTCAACGGCTGGCTGATCAAGCCCGGAACGTACACCCTCACGGCGACGATGGGCGGGGCGTCCGACAAGGCGGACATCGACATCTTCAGCCACATCCGCAAAAGCTCGTACCGCGTGATCCGCTGGGAGGGCCCGCGCGGCGACGACATGCGGGGCGAAGGCGAGGACGGCCTGGGGTTCAACTTGTACGGCGGCGGAACGGAGGAAATGTCCATTCGCGAAAAGATGGACATCACGGGCTGGTGCGCGATGGGCAGCAGCGGCGTGTTCGTGCACCAGTACGACAGCAACCTCGACTGCGACTGGTCCGACCCGTACGTGTACCTGGGCGCGATTCAGCGAGGCATGGATACGGGGCTGAGCTTTCGCACCATGCCCAACGCCGTCGGCGTGCACCTGATCTACGAACCGGGCCTGACCTGGAACGTACATCCGTACCTTCAGCGGGCCAACGGCGAACCGGACTCCAGCCCGCACGACATCCCCAGCCAGCGCCGCGCCTACGAGAGCGCCTTCGACAAAGAACAACCCTGGGCCAACGACGTGGACATCCAGACGCCCGAAGGCTTGGCCGCCTGGACGCGGATCAACGAGTTCAAGCTCGGATACCTGGACGCCTTCTGGAAGGCCTCCCGCGATGCCGTCGAGCGGATCAAGCCCGGTGCCCTGGCCCTGACCGGAAGCATGTACGGCTGGAACGCCCTGTACGACGGGTACTACTTCAACAACGCGCGTTCCTTGCCCGTCATCGCCGGGCACGGAAGTTTCGGCCATAATTCCGGCACGAAAAACATGAACCCGTCGTTCGTCCTGGAGTTCTCGCTGCCCCGGCAGAAGGACAAGCCCACGTGGTATCGCCCCGGATGGGCCTGGTACACCGCCGAGCAACTTCGGCTGGAGCAATACATGTCCTTCATCACGGGTATTCAGGGGTTGGCCCAGCCGATGGCCAGTACGACCTCCGGGCTCAGCGAGACCGTCCAGGAGATCAACCAGGTCGCGTCGCGGCTGGGCACGATTTTCGTCAAGCCCGCCTACACGAAACAGGCCGTCGCCGTGCTGTACTCCAAGAGCGACACGTACCGTCACCACGCCGGCAAGGCCCGGCACGCGCTGACGCTGGACGAGGTGTATCTGGCCACGCGGCTGATGCAGTGCCCCATCACGGCCGTGGTGGAAGAGGACGTTCTCGACGGTACCCTCGCCGGTCATCGGGCCGTGATTGTCGCGGGCGTGGAGTACCTTGATCCTGCCGTGGTGGACGCGCTGGCGGACTTCGCTGCCGGCAGCGGCGTGGTGATTGTCAGCGACGACGTGACGGTGGACATTCCCGGCGCGACGAAACTGGGCATGGAGGCTCGGGCGTACAGCGAGGCGGTGATCGGACCGGCCATCGCGGGCATTCGGGATGGCCAGGCCCAACATGCCAAGTGGATCGAGATGGACACGTTCACCGAACGGGTCGAGTATGTCCGGCCGCTGGCGAAGCGGCTGGGCGAGGTGCTGGCGGAGAAGAAAATCCTGCCGCCCTTCCGCACGAACGTGGACACCATCGCGGCGGGGTATCAGGTTCGCGGCGAGATTGAATACATTCTGGCCGTGAATTTCACGATCGGGTCGCAGCCGAAACCTTCGCAGTACACCGGTTTCATGGAGCCGGGACCGGCGGCCGCGACGATCACGCTGCCCGACAACGGACGCCCGGTGTATGACGCCCTGGTCGGTAAGGAGATGAAACTCGACAAGGACAAGAACGGTCTCCGTGCCGATCTCGAGTTCGCCGGCGGTGACATGAAGGTGTTCGCCCGTCCGGCCCGGCCGATCGGCGGTGTGCTGGTGGCCTCGCCGGTCGTGCGCGTCGACCTGACTCGCGAAGGCCAGCCGCCGATCCAGATGGACCTGGCCGCCACGCTGGTGGACAAGGACAACAACGTGATCTCCGGCACGGCCCCGTTGCAGATCGTCGTCAAAGACCCTGCCGGAAACGTTCGCTACGATTTGTTCCGCGCCACCGACCTCGGCGTGTGCAGCCTGACGCTCCCCCTGGCCGCCAACGACACCGGCGGCACGTGGACCGTCGAAGTCACCGACCTCCTCGCCGGCACGAAGGGCGAGGCGAGCTTCGAGTTCAAACCGCTCACCCGCGCCCGCAGCCTGGCCGGGGCGACGCACCGGGCCGTGTTCTTCGGTGACGACAAGGCGAACATCTACCGATTCTTCCGCGACCAGCGAAACGTGACGATCGCCGTCGGCGACAGCGACTACAACCGCGCCGCCGCCGAGCGCCTGGTGAAGATTCTCAAACCGTACAACATCACCGCCGAGATCGTGCTCGCCAAGACCGTTCCCGCCCGCGAGTTGACGGATGAGGAAGCCCACACCTGGTGCGGAACGGTCGCCGCCGGCGCCAAGAGCGGCGTCAGGCCCGGACGGGAGAACAGCCCGGCGGTTGTCGGATGGGAGTTGCCGCATCCGGTGATCGTGCTCGGTACGCCCGAGGACAACGTGATGCTGTCGCTGATGAAGGAGCGTCGCGTACTGCCGTACACGCCCGACGCGACGTTCCCCGGACGGGGCAACGGCATGGTGGCGTGGAATCTTCACACGCTCGGCCATGACGTGCACGCCCTGGTCTGCATCGCGTACGACGCGGCGGGCATGAGTCAGGCCGTCGGCACGCTGTTCGAACTGGGCGTCGGCCTGGACCCGCTGCTGCCGCTGGCGCTGCCTTCTTCCGCGACGATCGAAGTGGCGAAATAGGCCGCGAAGACGGGATCCCGGATGCCGAATCCCGGATCCCGAGTGAAAGGAGAACCATGAGCGTAGAGTATTCCGTCATCAGCATCGGCGCGTTGTCGATGAACCGTCTGTGGGGCGAGTCGAGGCCGGTGCGGACCAGCCATGCGACGACGACGCTGGTGTCCGACGGCAAGCGGCGGATTCTCGTGGACCCGTCGCTGCCGGCGGCGGCGTTGGCGGCGAGGTTTTTCGAACGCACCGGACAATCGCTGGACACCGTGACGGACGTGTTTTGCACGTCGCTCCGGCCGGTGCATCGGCGGAGCCTCTCGGCGTTCCCCGCCGCCCGCTGGTGGTGCTCGGAAACGGAGATGGAGACGTACGGCCGTCACCTGGCGGGCCTTCGCGACTCGGCCGACCGGTTGGAATCCGCCGACGCGGCGATGGTCGAAGCCGATCTGGCGCTGCTGGAACGGTTCAAACCCGCGCCGGACAAATTCAGCCCGCAGATCGAACTGTATCCGCTGCCGGGCCCGAGCGCCGGGTCGGCCGGCCTGATGCTGACGGCGCCGCTGGCCACCACGATCATCGCCGGAGACGCCGTCCTGACGCGCGAGCACCTCGCCGAAGGCCAGGTCTGGGAAGGCGCCGCCGACGCCCACGCGGCCATGGACTCCATGACCGAACTGCTCGAACTGGCCGACATCATCGTCCCCGGCCACGACAACGTGATGTTCCTGACGCGGCGGATGATGTGAAGCGGAAGAAGTGACAAGCGACAAGTGACAAGCGACAAGAGTAGGAATGTTCCGCCTTTCAAAACCATCGCTTCCCACGAGAGAAGTGAAGCAGGAACTTTGTCGCCTTCTCTTGTCGCTTGTCGCTTGTCACTTGTCGCTTTGTATGTCCTGCTGCCGATGGCGATGTTGCCGACGTTGTGGGGGGATCCGTTGTCGGCGGGGGAAGACGATGTGGTGTATTATTATCCGCTGCGGACGCTGGTGGCGGCGGAGTTGTCGCGGGGGCGGCTGGCGATGTACAACCCGCGCGAAGCCACCGGCATGCCGCTGATGGCCGACCCGCAGTCGGCGACGCTGCATCCGACGAGTTGGCTGTTCGTCGTGCTGCCGGGCAAAACGGCGTACGCCGTTTCGTTGTATTTGTCCTTTTCGCTGGCCGGCGGCGGGGCGTATTTGTATTTGCGGCGGCTGGGTCTGGTGACGCCGGCGGCGGTGTTCGGGTCGATTGCCTTCATGTTCTGCGGGTTTCTCGTCGGCCACCGCGTGCACCAGTCGGTGCTCCTCGCGGCGTGCATGTTGCCCTGGGGGCTGTGGGTCATCGAGCGGCTGCGACGCGGCGAGGGCGTCTCGCCCGCGCGGAGCGGCGAAATAGGCTTGACGTCTTCCGGTGTTCAGGCCAATGGCACGCACAACGCGGGCGAGACGCCCGCGCCACGATTCTCCAACGTCGCTCTCCTCACACCGATTGTCTTCTGGTCGTTCGTCGCCGGTCATTGGCCGACGTTTATTCACATGATGTTGATCTGGGGCGTGTATTTTCTTTTCCGAGGCCGCCCTGTGGTTCGCTCGGGCGCGGTGGTGCTGGCGGCGGTGGCGATCGCCATGCTGGCGGCGTGGCCTCAGGTGGCGGTCACGACGGAACTAATGCACGCCGTCACGCGGCAGAAGATCGGGTTGGCGATGGCGGGCGAGAACAGTTTTTTGCCCACTTCGGCCGTGCTGGCGTTTTTTCCGTTTTTCCAGGGCTGCCGCACGCCGAATTTCTTCCCGCAGTCCTGGTGGGGCAGTTGGCACCTCTGCGAGATGCTCGGTTACGTCGGCCTGGTGACGCTCGTTCTGGCGGGCGCGGTGGTGTGGCGGGGGTTTCGAAAGAACAAACGGGATCCGGGATCCGGGATTCGGGATTCGATAGGGGAACAAATCCGGTCTTCTCGGATCCCGGATCCCGTTGCGTCCTTCACGCCGCTGATCCGTACGTGGACATGGATGCTCCTCGGGGCGTGTATTTTCATGGTGGGTTACTATTTGCCGACCTATTGGCTGATTCACAAGATTCCCGTGCTGGGCGTGATGCGGTGTCCTGCCCGGATGGTGTTGGCGGCGGACATGGCGCTGGCGACGCTGTCGGCGGTGGGGGTGCATTTGTTGCTGACCGGTGCCGCCGCCGGTGACGAGCGGCTGCGGCGGACGCTGCGGACGGTGGCGGTGGTCGTGCTGCCGGCGGTGATGGTGGGTTGGTTGATCGTCTGGGCGGCGATCGCGGCCATCGGGCGGTGGTGTGGGTTTGACGACGGGTTCGGCGTGTTGCAATTTGTCGGCGGCCCGCGACAGATGTTCGCCGCCCTGGGTTTCGAAACGCTCGACGGCGGCGGCTGGCGGTTCACGTTCAATCCCGCCGTCTGGGGGCAACTGGCGCTGACCGTCGCCACGGCGGTTGTGGTCACACTTTTGCTACGCGCGACGCGGTGCGAAAACGACGCGGGGACACGTCGACGCGTCGACGCGTCGCTTCTTTTCCTTCTCCTCCTGGTCGATCTGTTCTTCGTGACGCGGTTTGTGGACGTGCCGGCGGCGTGGGTGACCAGTCCCGACCCGGGCGATTCCCCCGCGGCCGCCTGGTTGCGGCAGCACGATCCCGACGTGGACAGTTACCGCATTTACACGCTCAGCCCGATTTACCACTACCGGCCTGACGAACTGCTGCATCCCAAAACCTGCACGATGCTGGGGTTTCACACCATCGGCAATTACGGGCCGTTCCAATCGCCCTGGCACGTGCAGATGTTCGGGTTCCGCATCTGGGGCCTGGACCGCGACTGGGCCGACCACGTCCGCGGCAATCACCTGCTGAGCGTGTACGGCGTAAAGTACATCCTCGCCACCGACCCCGTGCACCGCGAGGTGCTGGACAGCGTGACCCTATGGGGAGGGATGCGCGTAAGGCGTCTCGATGGTTCCGACGGGTTCAGTCCGGCGTGGATGATGCCGGACGGCGAAAACCTCCTGACGGACACGTGGCAGGCCAGCGACGTCGGCGAGCGGTTCGGCGGGCGGGCGGAGATGTCCGGATCCACGGATCCGAACCACGTCATGACGTTGGGATTGCAGGCGCCGTTCTTCTGGTGGTTCGCGAAGCTGTCGCAACTGGTGGAACTTCCCTATGACGGCGTGTATAAGCTCTCTTTCGAGGCCCGCGCCCCCGAAGGCGGAGCGACGCTGTTCCTCCAAGCCGTCATCGAAAACGCGGAATGCAATCCGCGCCATGCGTGGTTCGAAGCCGACGAAATCTCCAGCCCGACAGCAGCGGGAGAACAGACGCCCTGGCGGCGATTCGAACGTACGATGTCGGTGACTCGCCAACCCGGTGTTGAGCAACGATTGACGTTGGCCACGCTCAGTGAACGCACGATCGAGATTCGCAACGTCCAACTCCGCCGCAGCCACAACCGCGAGCCGATCAACTTCAACAATGCACTTGAGCCCGGCGACCGCGTATACGAACTCGTCGCCGAACTGCCCGCGCGAAACCCCTCGCAGCCGCCGGTGGCGATCTATGAAAACCTCCTCGCCCAGCCGATCCCCGCCGCCGACCGACTGGTGCCCGCGACCGACGAAAACGTCGACGCCCTCAAATTCCTCGACGAGGCGACAACGACACCGCCGACACAGGTGCCGGACATCTCGCTGCCGCCGGTGAAAAATCCAGCGAGATTGTTCCTGTTCACTTCATTGCCCGCCGTGATGTTATGGATGGGCGTGATTGTTCTGGCGAGGCAAAGCCGTGGCGCGGGCGTCTCGCCCGCGCGTCCCGCGGGCATCCTGCCCGCGCCTGACGAAGCAGGCTTGACGTCTTCCGACGTCCAGACCAATGGAACGCACAACGCGGGCGAGACGCCCGCGCCACAAGGAGATCATGATGGACAACATTCGGAAACGGCGTAGTGTCAGGAAATTTCAAGCGGGCGGGACGGTGACTCGGGAGCAGTTGGACCGGTTGCTGGAGGCGGCGATGTTGGCGCCGTCGGCGTGCAATTCGAGGCCTTGGGAGTTTGTCGCCGTCACGCGGCGCGAGGTGCTGGACGAGATCGCGCGGATTCATCCGAACGCGGGGATGTGCGCGACCGCCTCGGCCGCCATCGTGGTCGTCGCCGTTCCGCAAACCGGGCGGCCCGAGGGGTACTTTCCGCAAGACTGCGGGGCGGCCACGCAAAACATCCTGCTGGAGGCCGTCTCGATGGGCCTGGGCACGTGCTGGTGCGGCGTGTATCCGCGCCAGGAGCGAATGGCGTCGCTGGCCGATCTGCTCCACATCGGAGCGCCGAAAATCCCGTTCAACGTCATCGCCATCGGCGTCCCGGCGGAGACCCCCGAACTGCGGGGGTTTTTCGAGAAGGAAAAAGTGACGTACATTTTGTAGGGACCCAATCCGAAATCCGAAGCGCGAAATTCGAATGTCGTGCTTCGGATTTCCGCGGCGTGCATGGGCGAGACGTCCGCGTCACGGTTTGCGCCAATACTTCTCCATCGCGTGCCGCGCGCAGCGGTCGAAGAAGTCGTCGTTTTGTTGAATGTAGGCCGTCTTTACGAGGTCCTGGTGGTGACGCTCCTGAAGGACGCGGAACTGCTCGTCGCGGAGGTTTTTTTCGATGTCCCGCTGGGCGGTTTCGAAGGGGGTTTTGCCGCCCGGGTCCACTTCGGCGGCCCGGACGATGGCGAAACTGTCGCCGTCCTCGACGATCTCGCTGATCTGCCCCGGTTCCAGTTCGAACGCGGCCTGTTCCACCTTCGCGAGCTGATGGCTGCCCTGTCGCATCAGGGGCCAACGTCCGCCGTCGGCGGCGCGGGCGTCGGTGGAGTACATTCGCGCCACGTCCTCGAAGGCCGCCCCCGCCCGCAACCGGACCTGGGCGGCCCCGATACGCGTGCGGGCCGTCGCGCGGGCCTTGTCCAGACCCGCGTCGCTGGTGTCCCCCCCCGCCGCCGCCACCTTACGGGCGTCCACCACGATCAACTGCATCGCCACTCGCCGCGGCGACGTGAACTCCGACGCGTGCGATTGATAATACTCCCACAGCATTTTCCGGCTGACGTAAATCGACGGCTGCATTTTCCAGCGGATGTACAGGTCGATGACGAGCTTTTTTCGATGTTCCGCCAGCACGCCGTCGAGCGTCAGGCCGTCGGCGGCCAACTGTTCGTGCAGCTTGCCGAGCGACCCGCCGGCGCGGTTGATCATGTCCTGCCGGGCCTGCCGGAGCTCGGTGGTGATCTGTTCCTTCTCCTCGTCGGAAAGGCGGTTGTTGGCGGTTTCGTACACCAGCGCCTGCCGCACCAGTTCGTACACGCCGTCGCGCACGATGGTCTGGGCCTGCTGGCGGAAACTCGCCTCGTCGAGCGTGGACGGCAGGGCCTGCAACTCGGCGCGTTTTCGCTGGAGCACGTCGTCGACGGTGATGAACGTGGAGTTGACCTGCATGACGGAGGCGGTCACGGTTTCCCGTTGGAGGGTCGGAGGCCCGACGGCGGGGTCGTCGTCGCCGGGCAACATTTCGGGCGGCGCGTCGGCGTCGGAGGTCAGGAACACCACGTCGCCTTCCTGCGAGGGCGTAATGGGAATCTGCCTTTGCCCGCCCGTGCAGGAACACAAAAACACGCCGGACCACAGCAAAGCGCCCGCCAACATCGTGATGACAAATACGTGCTTCATGGCATGGCAGTATACCGTGTTCGATCCGCCAACGGAAGCACGCGGTTTCGTCGCAGTTATTGTTGGCCGACAGGGATGGTTGGGTTGGCTGGGGGGACGAAGGGATTGTCGTTCCCGGACCGTCCGCCGGCGGTCTCCGGGGATTTCTCGCGGGACAGTTCGTTGTGAATGCGTTGGCTGTTCAGGAGTTCCAGCGCGGACATCTGCCGCGTGTCGTATTGGTCGCCGTGGTAAATGACGGCCAGGTGGCGGTGGATGTAATACCAGATTTCCTGGTCTACCGGGCCGAGGGTGGACGTCGGGCTTTGTCCGTAAAGCGTGAAGTCGTACTCCTCGCCCGACACGTGCCGCACCAGGTCGGGTTTGCCGTACTGGGACTTGACCTCCTGCTTGAGCCAATAGTTTCCGCACCCGCCCAGCACCGCCCCGGCCAGCAGACACACGATGACGCATCGCCGCATGGAAGCCTCCTTTTGTAGCACGGGCGTCTCGCCCGTGAGTCGCATGGGCGTCTCGCCCATGCAACCGTAACCATCGACAAGATGCCCATATAATCTGCCGACGCGACTCCACGTCGGCGTGGGCGTCAACGCCCGCGGCACAAAAACATCCAGCCAATCTCGCCACGGGCGAGACGCCCGCGGGACTCATGGGCGGGACGCCCATGCTACGGCTACCGTTGTTTGACGAGTTTGAATTTTATCTCCGGGTGCTTGCCCGGTGCCAGTTCGACATTCAGGTCGGGGGGGAACAGCACGATAACGCCGCGGGTAATCCAACTGTCCACGGGCGTTTTGTCGTCGTCGGTCAGTTTGATGAACGCCTCGATATCCTTGCCGCGGGAGAGCAGTTGTTCCAGGGCTTCGGGCGAGCCGGTCACGTTCACCTCCGGATTCCATTGCACCGGGTCGAACTTCTGGAGCTTGTACTTTTCCCACGTGTCGTCGTCGCCCCAGGCCTGGGGCATCAGCAGGTCGACGTACAATTTGATCGACTTGGTTTCGGTCGCGTGGCTGATCTGGAACTCGACCGTCACGGCGGTTTTATCGAGTTCCACGGGTACGTTTCCGATCTGCGGGAGCAGCGGCACTTTGATGCTCTGCGGTTTTCCGGGGGCGCGGTCCCGCAGATTGACCTCCTGGGTTCGAATGACCGGAGCATTGGACGTCGCCTTCTGGATGTCCGCCCATTGGCGGCTGGCGCAGCGGATTTGCACCGTCTGGGGGTCGACATGCGTCGCCTGCGCGAGCAGTTTCGCCCCGGTGTATTCGAACTTCACGGGAACGGTTTCTTCCACCATGCGGTCCAGTTCGATGCGTTGGGTCTGAATGGTTCCCGGCACGATCGACAGGCCGCTTTTCTTGAACTCCTCGCTGCGCGACAGCAGGTCCTCCCCCGACATTCGCGACAGGCCGATCCGCACATCACTGATGTCCACGGACAGACGGTAATTCTGGGCCTTGAGCGTCCGTTCGAATTGCTCGATGGCGTTGGCGTTTCCCTGCACCTTCAGCGCGACCCGGATGGAGTTTTCGGTCAACAGGGCCATGTTGGGTCCGGTTTGTAAGTCGAGGTAGACATTTTCCTTAATGTCTTGCGTTTTGGTGAATTCCAGGTCCGCGTAGACCCAGATGAGCACGGTGACCACGACCACCCAGAGGGGCGTCTTGCCACGGGCGATCCACCACCGGCGGGAGAACCGCCTGGGGGTCTGGTTGTAGTATCCAGCGGCCATCAGGTGTCCTGTTCCGGGGAGTCGTTGGGTTCGTGGGCGAGGTCTTCGTCGCGGCGGCGGCGTTGGAGCAGCGTGGCCGGTTTGAGCAGCCCGGTGAGCATCTCGCGCAGGCCTTCGAGTTCCAGACCGACGTAGAGTTGCCCTTCCACGGCGATCGACACGCGGCCGGTTTCCTCGCTGATGACCAGCACCACCGCGTCGGTATCCTGCGACAGCCCCAGCGCCGCCCGGTGCCGGCTGCCCAGCGAGGCGTCCACTTCGTCGCTCTCGGCCAGCGGGAACTGGCAGCCTGCGGCCGCGATACGCGAATTGCGAATCACCACACCCATGTCGTGCAGCGGGCTGCCGGGGTAAAAAATCGTGTTAATCAGGCTGCTCGTCACGCGGGCGTCGACCGGAGTGCCGGAGTTCACCAGCGTCGCCAAACCGACCGACCGCTCGATGGCCAGCACCGCGCCGATCTTGTTCCGCGACAAAAACGCCGCCGAGTCCACCAGCGCGTCCACCATCGCCTCCAACTCGCCGCGGACCGTCTTGAACAGCCTCGTCTGGCCGATCTGAATCAGCGCCCGGCGGAGTTCCGGCTGAAACGCGACGATCATCGCCGCGAACGCCACCACCAGAAAATGGCCATAGAGAAACTGAATTCGCTCGAAACCGTAACTTTTCGGCAACAACTGCACGCCGGCGTACAGCGTCACCAACAGCAGCGCCGCCCCCTTGACCAGCCTCGCCCCGCGGGTTCCGCGCAAAAACCGCATCACCCACCATACCACCAGGCCAATCAGCACCATCTCGACAATCACCACCCACAACTGGTATGTGGCCAGCCGATGCAGATAGCCTTCAATATATCGGTAAAAGGGCATACTGATTCATGTCATCGCACGCGCACAACCCAAGCGCCAAACGCGCCAACCTGTTCTCCCGCGAGTATAGCACACACCGTGCCCGGCAACCAAATCTACTTTACCTATCGACCAGCCGGAAGGGGGGAAGGTTAGACAAAAACGGAAAATGTTGATCGAAAAATATTTTTTTCGCGCGTAGCACGGGCATCTTGCCCGTGGCGAGGTGGGCTGGAGGTTCCGTGACATGCCAACGAAAACGCCCACGCCGACCCCGAAACGCTCCTCCCAAGGCCACGTGGCGCGGGCGTCTCGCCCGCGTTGTGCGCTCCATGAGCCAGGTCGCTGGAAAACGCCAAGCCTGTTCGCAATTCAACGCGGGCGAGACGCCCGCGCCACGTTAGAGCACATGTCGCACGAAGTACCACCCGTGGCCGAGAATGACGGCAGCGGGGAGCAGCAGGACCAGCCAGTCCCATTGCGGACTGGAGGACTGGAGCGTGCCGTCGGCGGCGATTCTCGGGCGGCCCGGCAATGCGTCCAACAGGACGGCCCGGCGTTCGTTGAGCGGGTCGTACAGCACGGGCTGCTGCGGTTGATCCTCATATAGCTTGGATTTCGATTTCGGCGCCACGTAGGTGATGGTTCGAGGCTGACCCTGCGTGTCCTGGAATTCAAATGTCACGTTGTAAATGTGGGGCGATCCCCGCCAGGTTTTGTAGTGGCCCTCCTTGGACACAAGCGCCGCCGTCGTCAGCAGGCCGTTCTGGAGCAGATGAACGTTTCGCCGGCCGCCGCGGAGGGCGAAAAACAGCGCCACCGCCAACCCCAGCGGGAACAGGAGGATCAGCATGACCCGAGGTTCGAAGATGTCCGCCCGCATGCCCTGAATCCGCGAATGCTGCGGCTGATCTTGCGGAAACTCGACGGTCACCGCGCCGGCCGCCGCGACCGTGACGTCCTGCATCTCGCCCGTGTGGTACGAGGCGCCGCGGAACGTTTGGCCGCCGGTGTCGAACTCGTACCGATAGCGATAGATCGGCGGGCCGTGACTGAGTTTGTGTTCCCTGCCGTCCTCGGCGAATCCCGTTTTTTCGATGGCCGTGACGGTGCCCCTGGCCGTCTGGAGCGGACCTCGAAACGTCGTCCACTGGCTCAGATCGGCGTTCGGTACGAACACCCAGACGGAATACATGTAGAGTCCGAGGAAAAACCACATGCCCTGCCCCCAGCCGCCCAGCACCACCCGCACCCGCAACGAAAACGGCACCGCCCGCGGCGGGTCGGTTGATTGGGAATGCATGGGCGCATCGGGGCTGACAGCCATGCCGACTCCTTTTTTCGCCGCGAATTTCGCGAGTGACGCGAATTTTTTTGAAAGAAATTCGCGGGAATTCGCGTCATTCGCGGCGAAAAGTTACGTCACACGTCCAGGTTCTTCACTTCCAGGGCGTGTTCCTCGATGAACATTCTTCTCCGTTCCACGTTATCGCCCATGAGCAGGCTGAACATGCGTTCGGCCTCTTCAGCCTCCTCGCTCTTTACGCGGAGCAGGGTGCGGCGTTCGGGGTCCATGGTGGTTTCCCAGAGTTCGTCGGCGTTCATCTCGCCCAGGCCTTTGAAGCGTTTGATTTCGATGCCCTTTTGGCCGATTTTCCGCACGCCGTTGGCGATTTCCGAGACGTTGTCCAGTTCCATCGGCTCGTCGTCGTTGACCAGCACGTACTTGGCCGGCGGTTTTTCGCCCGTGACGCTCTCCTCGCGGCTGGTGAAGAGGTCCTCGACGGAAATTTCCATTTTCCGCAGTTTTTCGAGCAATTTTTCGATGTCGCGGACCTCGTGCATTTCGGCCCGTTTTTGAATCCGCCGGGCGGCCGCTTCGCGACGCTGGGCGGCCTCGTCGGCTTCGTCCCCGCCGCCATGGCCGTTTTTGCCGTTCTTGCCGGCGGCCGGTTTGGCCACCCGGCCCGTCCGCCGCCACGCTGCGGCCGCCCGCTCGGTCTCCTCCTCCTCCAGAATCGCGTCCTGATGCTTGGCGAACACCTTTTCGTACTGTTCCTGGCTGTGGCAGAAGAAACTGTGCCCGTTGATCATCATCCAGTGCGTCGGAAGTTTGCCTTCCTTGTTGCGATGCTCCATCACGCTGACGAAATCCAGTCCGCGGCGTTCCACGATGCGGATTTTCTCGGCCAGTTGATCCAGCACGTCCACCAGTTCGGACAGTTTGCTGTTGGACAGCTTGGTGGCGACCTCCATTTTTTTTCGGTTGAATTCGCGCACTTCGAGCACGGTGTCCTTCAGGCCCAGTTCGGTGAGCGTTTTCCGCATCTCGCGTTCGTCGAGGACGTATTTTTTGTCCTTTTTCCGGCTGACCAGATACAGCGGCGGCTGGGCGATGAACACGTGGCCGGCCGTCAGCAGCGGTTTCATGTGGCGGAAGAAGAACGTCAGCAGCAGCGTGCGGATGTGGCTGCCGTCGACGTCGGCGTCGGTCATGATGATGACTTTGCCGTACCGCAGTTTGGTCAGGTCGAATTCGTCGTTTCCGATTCCGCAGCCCAGCGCGGAGATGATCGTCTGGATTTCGTTGTAGTTGAGAATCTTGTCCAGCCGGGCCTTTTCGACGTTGAGAATCTTGCCCCGCAGCGGCAGAATGGCCTGGGTGGCGGAGTTTCGGCCTTGTTTGGCGGGCCCGCCGGCGGAATCGCCCTCGACCAGGAAAATTTCCGTGCTGTCGCGGTCTTTGGAGCGGCAGTCGGCGAGTTTTCCCGGCAGGCTGCCGCTGCCCAGGGCGCCTTTGCGGCGGGTCAGGTCGCGGGCCTTGCGGGCGGCTTCGCGGGCCTGGAGGGCGGCGACGGCCTTGTTGATGATCGTCTTGGCGTCGCCGGGGTGCTCCTCCAGCCACACGCCAAGCTGCTCGTTCACCACCTGCGTGACGAAACTCTCCACCTCGCTGTTGCCGAGCTTGGTCTTGGTCTGTCCTTCGAACTGCGGGTCGGGAACCTTCACGCTCACGACGGCGGCCAGGCCTTCGCGGAG
>Ga0123353_10002128_pt1 | contig 24489 bp, 20 predicted proteins | sample TergutLab28metaG_3_FD_92763 | JGI IMG/M metagenome (GOLD analysis project Ga0123353, IMG submission 92763) | Labiotermes labralis P3 segment gut microbial communities from Petit-Saut dam, French Guiana - Lab288 P3 | ecosystem: Host-associated > Arthropoda: Insects > Digestive system > Gut ... | reverse complement strand
CGGGGCGGAAGAGTTCTCTGGCCACGGCGTAGGGCGGCATGTTGAAGGTCTTGGGAAATCACGTTCCGGTTCGCGGCCAGCCAGAATCGTACGAACATCAGCGTCGGCTCCATCACGGTGCCATCGAAGAAGGGTTGGGAGTATCTGTGGGTCCGCTACGCTGAACAGGAGGACACCGCCGCCCAGACCATCGTGCAGCAGCCGGTGGCGGCGTATGTGGAACGAGTCTATGACGAAGCCAGTTTCGCGCCGTTGGAGATCAACGTACGATCAGGCCGGGAACTCGGGAATCTATACATTCGAAAACGAAAAGGTGAAAATCGTGTTTCGGATTTTGGCCTTTTGGTATCCGCTGTTTCCCGAATATCCAGACGAACCGGAAGTCAACTGGATCGGCTGCTGGAGCGATAGAGACTGGAGTTTGGTGGTTTACTATAAGGATACTTTCGGCAATTGGATTGAAGGTTTCAGCGCGGACAATTTTAACTCCGGCTAGCCCAACTCCGACAGACTTTCAACACCAATTCCCGTTCGGGCGGACATCTTGGCGACGCTGTCGCCCATGTCCGAAAACACCTTCGCCGCCGCCACCATCGGCGCAGCGACCGCCGAGCCAATGAGAGGCCGATTGGCGGAGAATATGGGGATCGACCGAATACACATGGCCTTTGAATTTGCGTCGCAGCACCGTGCCCGGCATGGGCAGGCGGGCGTCGCGGGTGCGGAGGATCGGGCTGCGAACCGTCCGCGCCAGGCCCGCCAGTTGCGGTTGCTCCGCGCGGGGCATGTTGTCCGGCCCCGGCGGGCGAAGACGAACATCCACGTCGCGAGCCAATTCCTTCGCCCGCAGCAGCGCCCGCTCGGACAAACCGCCCTCAGCGAGTGATTGGAGCCGCCACGCACACCGGCGGAACAACCATTGTTTGTTGCCCGAGCGGGATTCTTCGCCGAACAACTCGCGATAGCGGCTTCGCAACTCGCCCGCCGACATTTTCGCCATCGCCGCCAACTCCCGCGGCACGTTCGCCGCCATCGCGGTGGTCGTCGTATGCGAACAGCGCAAAAAGGCGAAGCCCGTTCGATTGTGCCACCCCATGGCGGCGTTGTGAGGATGCGCGAGTCCTGTTAATCTCTATATCCGCAAACGGGCCGGTTTTGTTGCGCTGATTTTCGGAAATTTCAGCATAAAATTTGCGTCAGCCCGTTTCCTTCGCGGTTGTTAACCCGTACCGACGCAGAGAGGCGAGAGGGTGAGAGTTTTGGGTGAGAACGGCGAAACGGCTCTCTTGGCGGTTAACAGGCCGGTCGGGAGAGTTTTCGGGGTGTGGCGGCGGGTTGGCGGAAGTGGTTGTCGTAACTCGCGTTGGGGGCGTGGTTGGCGGCGGTGTGGTGCGTGGCGTCTTGGGCGCATGAAAAAGGCGGTGTCTTGCTCGATACCGCCCGTCATTCTAAAAAAACTCCTGGACAAGGACTCGAACCTTGAACCCTGCGGTTAACAGCCGCATGCTCTACCATTGAGCTATCCAGGAATAACCCGCCGCCGCACACGTGGCCACTTGCTGTCGTGGGTGTGTGCGACGAGTTGTACAGTATTTCCCGACAGGCGGGCGTTGTCAAGTGCTTTTGCGAGAAAATTGGGTGTACGTCACGTTTGTAGATGAAAACCGGCGGCGAAAGCCCAATCCTGGCCGCAGGCCCTGCAGCCAGGATACGCCACCTCCACACGTGACGTGCATCCAGAATAATTGGAACCTATTGGCCAATACCTTGGTTGGCGGTACAATACGCGAGGAAGGGGGGTGTTGTTTGCGCGTGGCGCGATGTGGTATGTCGTGGTGTCGTGGGGGGTTGTGCTGGAGTTCGGCGGTAGCGTATGGCAGAGCGGTTGAATATTTTTGAAGCCACCGTGGAGCATTTTTTGGCTCCGGTGCTGCCGTTTTTGCGTGATCCGGCCGTCAGCGAGATCATGATCAATTCCCCCCGCGAGATTTATGTCGAGCGGAACGGGCAGTTGGTTCGGACCGACGCGCGGTTCGAGGACGACGAGGCGATGTTGGCGGCGGTCAATAACGTGCTTCAGTTCACCGGCAAGCGGATGGACGTGGAGCATCCGTTGATCGACAGCCGCCTGCCCGACGGCAGCCGTGTGCACGTGGTGTTGTCGCCGCTGTGCAAGTCGGCGGCGGTGATGAGCATCCGCAAATTTTCGAAGGTGATGTTCGACGCCGAGCATTTGATCGAGGTGGGGTCGTGGACCGGGCAGGCCCGCGACTACATGCGGCTGTGCGTGCTGGCGGAGAAGAATCTACTGGTGGCCGGCGGGACCAGCAGCGGCAAGACCAGCCTGCTGAACGTGCTGAGCGGCTTCATTCCGCTGAATCAGCGGATCGTGGTGATCGAGGATTCCAGCGAGTTGGAGTTGCAGCAGAATCACGTGATTTCGCTGGAGGCGCGTGCGGCAGACCGGTGGGGCCGCGGCGAGGTGAGCATTCGCGATTTGTTCCGATCGTCGCTACGATTGCGGCCTGACCGCGTGATTATCGGCGAGGTTCGTGGCGGCGAGGCGTTGGAGATGATTCAGGCGATGACGAGCGGTCACGCGGGCAGCATGTCGACGCTGCACGCGAACGTGGCGATCGACGCGCTGAATCGCCTGGAGACGCTGGCGATGATGAGCAAGGTGGAGTTGCCGCTGCACGCGTTGCGTACGCAGATCGCGTCGGCGATTGACGTGATCGTGCAGGTGACGCGGTTCAACGACGGTCGGCGGTCGCTGACGCAGATCAGCGAGGTCGAGCCACTCGGCGAGGACGGGCACTATCGGTTGCGCGAGGTGTTCCGGTATCAGTTGGCCCAGGGCGCGGCGGGCAGGGAGGGCAAGGGCACGCTGGCGTGGACGGGCGAGAAGTCGTCGTTCGCGGGCGAGCCGAAAATCCGCCTGCTCCGCGAGCAGTGGGGCCTGTGTGGGCCTTTGTTCGACGAAGACGCAGGCTGAAAACGGAAAATACGAAACACGAAATACAAAATACGAAACCAATTCCAATGAGCCAAACGACAAATCCCAAACGCTTACGCCCGATGCGGCGATTGGGTACTGCCGTTTGGAATTTGGCGTGTGGGGGTTGGGAATTTGTAACGTGTCGTGGGCGTCTCGCCCGCGTCTGGGTGGCTTCGGCGAGGACGAGACGTCCTCGCGACACGCGGGCGAGACGCCCGCGACACGAGGCAGGCCAGCGCGGCGCGACGGCGGTGGAGTATGCGTTGTTATTGGGTGTGGTCGGATTGCCGATGCTGGTTGTAGCCAAGGCGTTGTTGGATGTGCTCATCGGCAACTATCGCATGGTGACGTATTGGATTACGCTTCCGTTCCCGTGATGGGCCGGCGGGAACGTATGGGTGCAGGTGTTCGGCTCGTGAGGTGAGTTATGGTCAAAAGGATGCGGGATGCGCTGGTTCGGTTTCACAAGGACGAGGGCGGCATCGACATGGTCGAGTACGTGTTGCTGATCGCGATCGTGGCCTTGCCGTTGCTGGCGGTGGTGATTTACTTCTGGAAAGACATTGCCAGATGGGTTGGCGAGCTCTGGGGCAAGATTCGCGAAGAAACGCCCGGCACTGGCTCGACGGACCCGAGCACGTTGTAAAGGGTTATGTGGCTTTTGCTGACAGATTACTGGGTCTTGCTGGTTCTCGTGCCGGCGGTGGTTGTTGGGGCCGTCACGGACGTTGTTCGCGGCAAGATTTATAACAAGGTGACGTATGCAACCGCCGTCGTCGCGCTGGTCGGCCAATCGTTGTTTGGCGGGCTGTGGGGCGACGGCGGGTTGAACGTCGGGCTGCTGTCGGCGTTGGGCGGGCTGGCGGTCGGCGGCGGCGTGCTGTTGCTGGCGGTGATGGCCGGCGGGTTGCACGGCGGCGACGTGAAATTAATGGCCGCCGTGGGCGCGTTGCTGGGCTGGCAGGTGACGCTGCTGGCGTTGATGTACACGTTGGTCGCGGCGGCGGCGGTTTCGGTGGTGTTGATTCTCGTCCGCGGCGTGTTCTGGCGGACGATGCGTCGGCTGGCGGCCTTTTTCGTGCTGGTGCTGACAACGCGCAAGCCGATGGACCCGGCGACGGCGGACAGTCCGCAGGTGCCGTTCGGTTTGGCGATTGCGATCGGTTCGCTGGCGGCGGCGGTCGAGGTGTTGCTGCGTGGCGGCTGGTCGCTGTCGATATACGGAACATGACGATGGCCCAGGGTGCACACAACACGGCGCGATGGCTGGTGCTGGCGGCTGGCGGCTGCGCGGCGCTGTCGGCGGGGGCGTTGGCGTCGTTGGCGGCGCGGTCGCAGGATGGCTGGCTGGTGGCGGCGGTGACGGATCGCGTGTTTGTGATGTCCGCGGCGGTGTTTGCTGTGAGCCTGATACTGGGCGTGGTGTTGGCGTCGGCATTGTGGCAGGCGGGTCGGCCGATGCGCCAGGTCCGGCCCGTCTTCGCTTCGCTACGTCGCGGCAGACCCGTCTTCGCGTTGCGGCGTTTCGGCAAGGACGAGCGCGGGGCGGCCATTGTGGAATTTGCCCTGGTGTTGCCGTTTTTGTTGATGCTCGCGTTGTTGATGGCGCAATCGGCGTTGTTGATGGTGGGCAACGTGGTGGTGCATTACGCCGCGCACTGCGCGGTCCGTACGGCCGTCGTGGCGGCGCCGCTGGACCTGGCTGACTCCGGCGCGCCCCGCAACGTGGTGCCGGAATTCGGCGTCAAGTACTCGACCATTCGCGAGTCGGCCCTGTGGGCGGTGACGCCGATTTCCTGCGGCTCCCGCATGGTTCCCGCGGCCGCGTGCGACGACATCCAGCGGGGCATCGAGTTTCACTGGGCGTCGAACAATCTTTCGCGGCCTCGCTGGCTGGATATATATGGCTCGCTGCCGCATCGGGTGCAGTACGCGGCGGACAACACGACGGTGACGGTTCGCCCGCCTGCCGACGGGTACGAATTCGCCGAACGCGAGGACATCATCGTCGACGTGTCGCACGTGTTTTATATGGGCGTGCCGTACGCGGGCAGGCTGCTCAGCGCGTTGATGGGGCAGGACGGACGATCACTGTCGGCCCCGGAGGGCAGCTACGGCGTGGTCCTCCGCGCCACCAGCCGTCTGCCGAACGAAGGCCCGCAGGACTTCATCGACATCGAACGGTTCGCGGGCTGGCGATGAGCGTCGTAGCACGGGCGTCTCGCCCGTGAGTCCCACGGGCATCCTGCCCGTGGCGAGGTCGGCTGGCTGTTCTGACGGCACGGGTCGCTGACGCCACATAAATACGAGGTCGAATCGGCAGGTTATGTGGTATGGTATGTGTAGTCACGACGGCATGGGCGAGACGCCCATGCGACTCACGGGCGAGACGCCCGTGCTACGGCGGAAGGCGTACATGAGCAGTAACCAGACAAGCGACGTGGGTTTGCCTGCCGGCAGCAAGGTGGGTAAATACGAGATTATCCAGCGGCTGGCGATTGGCGGGCAGGGGATCGTCTATAAGGCGCGCGATCCGATGCTCGACCGCTTTGTCGCGATCAAGCAGATGGCTGCGCACTTGGCCGCCGATCCGACCTTCGAGGAGCGGTTCAAACGCGAAGCCCAGATTCTCGCCAAACTCGGGTCGGAGCAGTCCGCCGTCGTGACCGTGCTGGACACGATCCAGGATGAACGCGGGCTGTTCATGGTGATGGAGTTCGTGGCCGGCCACACGCTCGAGGACAGCCTGCACGACAATCCGGGGCCTGTCGAGACCAAGGCGGTTCTGGCGATTCTCTGGCGGCTGGCGGCGGGGCTGTACACGGTGCATCAGGCGGGCGTCATTCATCGCGACATCAAGCCGGGCAACATCATCATCGGGCCTTCGCTGCGGTGCAAAATCATGGATTTCGGCGTGGCGGCCACCAGCGACGCCCAGACGTCCATGGTGCTGGGCACGACGAAATACATGGCCCCGGAGTTGTACGAAAGCAAACGCGTCGACGCGCGGGCGGACATGTACAGCCTGGGATTCATCACGTACGAAATGCTGCTGGGGCGCGAAAAATTCAACGAGCTGTTCGCCGACATCGTTCGCGACAAGCACAGTGAACATTTACGGTGGATGAAGTGGCACGGCAACGAGTCGCAGACGGCCACGCCGCTGCACGAGCTTCGGCCGGAGCTGCCCAGGGCCATCAGCGACATCGTGATGAAGATGATGGCCAAGAATCCCGAGGCCCGCTACGCGAGCATGGAGGAGTTGGGCAAGGAGATCAAGACGGGCTTCGCGCCGCGTGCGGCGGCGAGCGGTTCGGGCAAACGCAAATCGTCCCGCCGGCGGTCGAAGTCAGCCGTCGCGGCAGCTGCGTCGGTGGATTTGCTGCTGGACAATCCGCCGCTGACGGCGCCGCTGCCGAAGAAGACGCTCTCGCTGCGGACGAAGTTGCTGGCGGCGGGCGCGGCGGCGGTCTGCCTGGTGTCGCTGCTGGCGGTGGCGATGGTGATGGGCAGGCAGGGCGACGAAGACGCCAGACGCCAAACCCAGGCCACGTACGACGACGCGGAGCGGCTGTACAAGGAACAGAACTTCGCCGAGGCGGCCTTGAAATTCGAAGAGGTTGCCCCGAAGCTGCCGCGCGAGGACGGGTATCGCGCGGGGATGAAGAAGCGTCTGGCGTTGGCGCAGGCGGCGGTGCTGCTGGCGGAAGCGACGACGAATCCCGCCGAGCAGGCCGGTCACTGGAAGGCGGCTGAGGAGGAGCGGAAGCGCGCCGAGAACGCGCTGCCGGACGCCCAGCGGGAATGGCCCAGGCAGGCGTGGGTTTCCGACATCGACAAGGAGATCCGCGACCTGAACTCGTCGTACAGCAAGCGGCTGCATTTCCAGAAGATGGTCGACAAGGCCCGCGGGGAGTTGGCGGGCAAGAGGTTCGAGGACGCGTTGAAGACGCTTGCGGGGGCCGACACGGCCATCGCTTCCCGGCGGGAGTTGCGGCAGGCGATGATTCGCGAGATCGGGGAAGCATGGTTTGAGGACGAGTACGCGGAGTATATGGGTTTGGCGGAGACGGCCAGGGCAGGCGGCGAGTACGAGCGAGCCAGGGACGAGATGGGCAAGACGGAGCGTCTGCTGGCGGGCGATCGCAAAAGTGCGGTGGCTGCCGGTCGTCACAAGGCGATGACGGATCAGGTCGATCAGTTCAAGAAGGCCCTGAATGCCGACAGGGATTTCCGCCAGCACCTCGACAAGGCGGCTGCGGCGTTGGCGGGCAGGCGGAAAGACGAAGCCCTGGCGAGTTTGCAGGCGGCGGACAAGATGAAGCCCGACGCGGAGCGTGGCCGGCAGATCAAGGAGCTTCGCGCGGAGATTGAATACGACAAGGGCATGGCGCTGCGTGCGGCGGGGCGGACGGCCGAGGCGAAGGAAGCGTTCGAGGATTCGCTGGCGATTCATCCGACCAAGGCGGCGCAGGATGCGCTGGACGGGATCGACAGTGCGGATAAGCTCAGTCAGTTGTTGCGGGAGGCCAAGGACGCGTTCGACGACGAGGAGTACGCCGAGGCGTTGGCGAAGAACGAGGCGGCCTTGAAGGTGGTACAGGCCGGCGACGCGAAACAGGCGGCGGACATTCGGGCGAATATCGCGGAGTGCCGGTACTTTCTGAAGCTCGCGTCGGCCAAGACGCTGATCGAGCAGCGCAAGTACGCCGAGGCGGAGAAGGAATTGGCCGACGCGTTCCGGTTGCAGGCGGATCATCCCGAGGCGGACGATTTGCTGGCCTGGATGACGCAGCGGCGGGATTACGAAGAGGCCGTCGCGGCGGCGCAGGGCTTTTTGACGCGTAAGGATTACACGCGTGCCCGCGACGCGGCCCAGAAGGCCAGGGAAATCGACGACACGCAGGAAGTGCAGGATCTGGCCAAACAGATCGAGTACGAGCAGGCGCTGGGTTTCGGCAAGACGGCCATGGAACAGATGCGCTACGCCGAGGCCAAGGCGTACTTCCGGCAGGCCCAGGGTTACAAGGATACCACCGAGGTGCAGGAACTCATCCAGCAGGCGGATGAGAAGATCAAGTGAGACGGAGGCAGCCACTAGCCACAAGCTACCAGGTAAGGAACGACATTGGCGAAAAGGCAACGAAAGCGGGAACAGGTAACGAAGTGGTGACGATCTGGATCGTGTGATTTGCGGCAGGCTTCGCCATACCTGGTGGCTTGTGGCTGTTCAAGGATGCAGCGATGGCCAAAACATTGGACAACAGAATACGTGCCTCCCGCCCCAACCGCGGCGTGGTTCTTGTCATGACGTTGTTGTCGCTGGTCCTGCTGGTGGGGTTGATTTTCTACGTATACAACGTATCGCAGCAGGTGAATTCGAGGCTGGCGTTGCAGCAGTCGGCGGATTCGGCGGCCGTTAGCGGCGCGACGTGGATGGCGCGGAGCATGAACCAGGTGGCGATGAACAACGTCGCGCAGACGAAAATGCTTTCGAGCGTGATCGTGCTGGACAGCCTGCCTTTGGCGACGGAGATGAGCCACAACGACGCCTCCGCCTGGGCGGACGCGTTGCGGGCGCATCGCCGCATGCCGGGGGGCCTGCCCGCGCGCGAGTCGGCGCTGTTGCAGCGGGGCATGTTCACGCTGCGGGACCGCATGGTGGAGCAGCGCGACGTGCTGGCGACGATGAACGAGTCGCTGAAGGATTTCCCGATGGAGCGGCTGACGCATTACGCCGGTCCGGGCGGCTCGGCCCCGTACGGCGAGTTGTGGCAGGCGACGGCGGCGCTGTCGGAGCTGACGCGGGCGACGGTCAACAGCAGCGGCGTGCTGGCGCAAAACAACGCCGTTCGCTGGGGCGGGGAGAACAACGTGGGGCTTCGGACGGCCTTTCTGACGCCGGTCCGCCCGACCATTCCGACGCGGACGGGCGAGTTCAACGACCTTCGCGATTTCCGTTACCCGCTGGGCGGCATCCAGCACGTCTACAGCAACCGCGCGGAACTGGTGTCGGACGAGCCGTCGGGCGAATACGCCATCGAGGGCGGCGCGATTCCCGACATGGCCTGGCCTCATCGGCTGGGGCCTTGGGCGAGGCTTCACAAGTGGCGGTGGGATCTTTTCGAGACTCGCCGTGTTGGCGGCGGAGGCAGCACGCGTCCGGGCGACGGCGTCGGGCCTTCGGGGCCTGGCGGTTCGCCCATGGGCGGCGGGGGAAGCCGATGGGAGCGGGGACGGACCCTCGGCTACACGCCCCGAGGCCCGTTGCACTGGGCGTTGCATCGCATCTGGTGGTGGGCCGGTTCGCGGGAGCGATGGGCATGGGAAGGCGGCTCGCCTGAGGACGAGTGGGGCGACGGCGGCCGATACCGCATCGACGGCGACCTCGGCGTCACGCCGTTCACCGACTACATGTGGGCGTTCAGCTACGCCAAGCTGGAGTACATGTTCCGCAGCCAGACGCCGCGGAAAATTCACAAGCCCGAGTGGGTAACCGACTACAACCTGGCCCGCGCGCGGGCGATCGCGGATCCCAGCCAGGTATACCAGGTGATGTTCTATCACGTCTGGATCGAGTCGTCCGTTCCGCCGGGCGACCCGAACTGGCTGGCCGAGGGCACGTATCGTTCCAATGTCCCGCGACTTCATGTGCCGCCGCCCGATGATCTGGAACACCTGCCCGACGCCGTTTACGTGCGCAACACCCCAGGCCGATGGGTGGACGAAGACGTCGGTTGGCCCGATCCTGAGCGGTGGCGACTGTCGCGACCTTCGGGCCTGAACGTCTGGCGGGACGACTATCACTACGAGACGACGTTCGACCCGGAGATCGGCATCGGTCCGCCGCAGGAGAATGAGAGCCCCTGGCGGCGAGTGTATGTGCGGTCATACTACTTCTGGGTCGGCGCGGACTTCAGCCAGCAGGACGTGGTGATCGAAAATCCATGCAATTGGTCGGGTTCCGAGTGGCCCGCGATCGCGCCGCTGCTGCTGGCGACGAACGACGGCGAGGACGGCGACTACACGCCCGACCCGGACGCGGGATACCGCCGGCGGTTTTTCACGTTCCTTGGCACGGCCCAGATGGACACGCCACCGCTGGTCATGGGCGGCGCGTTCGGCACGGGAAGCCCCAACGGCAGAACCGTCGCCTTCGCGCAGGCCAAGGTGTTCAACGCCTCCAGCTTCGACCTGTGGACGCAGGACTGGCAGGCCGCCTTGATGCCCGTGACCAGCATGGACGACTGGCTCAACAAAATGGCCGCCGGCGCCGAGCAGGCCACCGTCACCGGCGGCCTGCTCAGCCCCACTGCCGTGCGGGACGTGCACGACCATATTCGCAAACTGGGCAAAGACATGGTGCAGCGGCGGACGAGACATTAACGGAAACGGCAGCCACCAGCCACAGGCCACAAGGTAAGGAACGGTATTGGCGAAAAGGCAGTGAAAGCGGGAATAGACAAGGAAATCATGACGATCTGGATCGTGCGTTTTGCGGCAGGCATATCCATACCTGGTGGCTAGTGGCTAGTGGCTGCCGAAAGAGAAACCAATGAAATATCCCAATAAACACGGTAAACGGCAGCGTCGCGGCACGGCCTTGGTCGAGGCGGTGCTGGCGTTGCCGTTGTTGATGGTGATTCTTGGGTTGGTGTGGTGGGTCGGGTGGGCGATGACGAATCAGCAGCGGGTTAAGTCGGCGGCGCATTACGCGGCCTGGCGTGGCGCGTACGGTGACGGCGTGACGGAGGCGGAGATCGAGCGGGTGGAGTTTGTCGGCAAGGGCACCGTGCGGGAGTATACGCTCGGCGGCGGGCCGAGGGAAACGATCGACGAGCTTGTCGACGTCGCGGCGCTGGCGAGTCCGCAGGCGGCGCATCTGGCCGACCGGGGCCCGCGGGCGCGGTACCGCAAAGGGAATTTTGTGAGGCTGTCGGGGGAATTCCCCACGTCGGTCGGGTTGTGGAACCGCTATCAGGGCGACATCCGCAGCCGCGCCGGCCGCGAGGGCCCGACGTGGCGACATCGCGACGCCGCCATCCGCGACGCGATCCTGGAGATGTACTTCCCCGAACTGGACACGCGTATGCGAAGCGTCCCCCGGCCTGGCGACGGCATGGCGGAGATGGTGCGGGATCTGTATATCAGCGGTTGGTGACGATGGCGGCGAATTCATCGAACAAGCGAATATGGCGGTACGTGCTTGGCGTCGCGCTGGTGGCGGCGTGCGTGTTCACCGCGTTGCAGATTCGCGAGTTTTTTCTGTTGTCGCCGGCGGGTTCTTCGTCGGATGTATTGTCGAATTCCGCGTCCGGGGTGCGTGAGGCGTGGGCCGACGATTCGCCGTTTGGCAATCCGCTGGAGCTTCGCCACATGCACGAGCAGGCCGGCGCGTTATCGCGGTATGCGGGCGACCCCGGAGGCATCGCACCGCCGGCGGGCGCGGAAGCGGCCCAAGGCTGGCAGCAACGCTCCCACGGCGCGACGCGACAACTGCGAACGTATCACTGCCCACAACCGCTCGACGACGTAGCCGCCCACTACCGCCGCGCCGCCGCGGAAAAAAGCCTGACGCCCATGGACGATCAGCCGGGCCAGGGCACGCTCCTGATGCAATGGGCCTCCACGGGCCTGCACATGAGCGTGAACCTCCAGGAAACATCTGGACAAACCGTCGCCACCGTGACGACAAGCCGCAGTGAAGGATTTTGAACCGCTCTACGCGTTCCGCCGCCGCAGCATCGCCAGGCCGCCCAGGAGCAGCAGGCTCATCGTCGCCGGTTCGGGCACGCGCAAGTCGTGCGACGCGCCGAAGACCGAGTCGGGGATCGCCTCCAGCCCCAGCAGGGCCAGGGCGAGGTTGCACGCTTCGAGGCTGCGGATGGGGCCGACGCCGTCGTACGTGGTCAGCGGCCAGGTGTCGGGCAGCCGCCGCGTGTCGGCGTTGAGTTCGTAGAGATCGCCGGCCGTCACGCCGGGGCCCCAGACGAAAAACGGAACGGAAAACCGGTTGGCGTTCATGCCGTTGGGCAGGTCCTGATCGCCGTGGTCGGCCGTCAGAATGATGGCCGTGTTGCCCGCCATGCCCGGCACGTCGGCGATCATCTGGAAAATCTTCCCCAGCAGCGAATCCACGGCAACGACCTGTTCATTCCACGCGGTGCTGCCCCATTGGTAATTATGGCCGGCGTTGTCGAGGTCGTTGATGTGCACGAACGCGAATTGGTCGGGATCGCCGGATGTCTGCTGCGCGATGAACGCGTTCACGACCTCGCTGCCGTTGTACTGGTCCTTCACCGAGCCGTTGTTGATGAACACGTGGTCGATGGCGTAGGAGTCCGGGAAGATCGAGAATTTTTCCTTGTTGGCGTACAGCCCCGTCCGCAGGCCGTTGGCGGCGGCCACGTCGAACACGCTGGAGACGTACGCGTCGGCGCCGAGTTGCTGGCTTTTGTGCGTGTGAATCGTCGTGCCGGCCGCATGGGTGTCGTTGAGATTCCAGCCGTGCCCCGCCTCGCCGCCCAGCGGCCTGCCCGTGAGCATTCCCGCGTGGTTGGGCACGGTCTCGTACGTGTCGTTGTCGATGTGGGCGTACATCGTGCTGGCGCCTTCGCTCAGCAGCCGCTGGAAATTCGGCAGTCCGTACGCGTCGCCCTCAGCCGTCCGGGCCGTGCCGTTGAGCAGACTCTCCAGATACGTGCCCCCCAGGCCGTCCATGCTGATCACGATCACGTACTGCGTCGGCGCCGCCGATGCCGACGGTTTGGCACAGCACAGGCCGACCAATCCCAAACCGACGAACAACAGAGTGGACATCAGTTTTTTTCGCGTCATGATTCAGAGCCTCCTTATGGCGATGAAACTGTTGTAGTTGGCCATCGCGATGCGCCTAGTCCTAATCTATCCAGGACAAACGCACAGGCATTCTCCGGTTTTTCGCGTGGACTGTTGTGTTCAGGCGCGTCTGGCCGCAGGCCCTGCCATTTTGCGTTGTAAAACGTTGTGAGCGATTGAACGTTTCGTCTATCACAACGATCGACAACGCAAAATGGCAGGGCCTGCGGCCAGACGCGCCTGAACATGAATCGTGTGCGAAAAGGAGGAATATACATGCGTTTGCCCTGCTATTTTGTCGGGTATACTACGCCCATGAACACATACTCCGTCGAAGAGGTTCTGGTGTCGGCGATCTCTGCCGCCGATGAGGCCGCGTTGCGGACGTTGTCGGGCATGGTGTATCCGCCGGAAAAGTTGGCGGGGATTTGTCAGCCGGCGTCCGCACCGGCGCCGTCTCTGGAGTGGCCTGCCGGGCAGGCCGAGCGCGTGTTCCTCCTCCGCCGCGACGGGCAGGTCGTCGCCACGAGCCGATTTCTTCCGCGACGCATCTACACGCAACAAGGCCCGCTGGACGTGTTAGCCCTGGCGGGCGTGAAAACGCATCCCGAATTCCGAGGCCTGGGCCTGGGCAGCGCGGTCGTGCGGGCCGCCCTGAGCCACGTCGACCGCGGCGCGTTTCCCGTCAGCCTCTTCCAGACCGGTGTTCCGGAATTCTACGAAAAACTCACCTGCCGACACGTCACCAACCCGTTCACCAACCGCCTCGCTGCCGACCCGGCCAAGACCCCCTGGTCCGAATCGCCATGGTGGGAAGCGCACGCCATGATCTATCCCGCCGCATACCCCTGGCCCGAAGGCCCGATCGACCTGTGCGGCCCCGCGTGGTAAAAATGGCCACTATTGACATAAGTCGTTATTTTTTTCCCTGTAGGACGTGATTTGTCAAAATCACGTCCTACAGGAGCACGAGGAATGACTCCATAGACCATTTCCATCGTCGGCCATGCCGCCTACAATGACGCGACGCCTTTGGCAAGGGGAGCGATCCATGGATGAATTTCAGGACGTGGAGGTGCGGTCGGTGCGGTGCGAGGTGTGTTGCGATCCGGGGAGGCCGGCGCGGGAGGACATTCGGCGGCGGATCCAGGAGCGGGTCGCGTACTACGCGGCCAAGCTGGACGAAATCCAGGGCCGGCTGGATGAACTCGAAGACGAGTGGGATGTCGAGCGCGCCCTGGAGACGCACGCGGCCATGGTGGGGATCGTCGGCGTGGCGTTGAGCACGCTGAGCCGGAAGTGGCTGATCCTTCCCGTGGTGATCAGCCTGTGCATGTTGCGGCACACGTTTGGCGGCTGGAGTTTGCCGCAGGAAATGATTCGCCGCTTCGGGTTCCGCACCGCCGACGAAATCAACACCGAACGCTTCGCCCTCAAGGCGCTGCGCGGCGACTTCAAGGACGTGAACCTCGACGAGGGCGATTGCATCGAACGTTCCAAACGCGTGCTGGAGGCCGTGCGGCGGCGGGGGTAACTTTTTAAGGCACCGTTAATTTTACCACAGAGACACAGAGATCTCAGAGGAATTGAGGCAAGCCCTGCTCCCTTCTTCTCTCTGAGATCTCTGCGTCTCTGTGGTAAAATTAACGGTGCCTTTTACTCCCCGTACACGTCTCGTGAAACCTCGCGGGCCAAACGTGTCCAGCGGGTCAGGCGGTTGGGCTCGCCGTGGAGGGTGTGGACGTCCTTCATGACGATTTCGGTCGAGCAGCCGTGGCGCCGCGTGATATTCATCGTCGTGCGGAGGTCTTGGCGGATGGCGTCTTCGTCGAAGCGTTCGGTGCTGACCATGGTAGGTTTTGGCTTGCGGCTGTAGACGAGCGTTCGTCCCAGCGCGGCGGCCATGAAGTCCTCGTCGGACCACGGGCTGACCGAGACGCGTCGGAGGTTGGGCATGGTTTTAAGGATGTCCCATCGCGTGTGGACGGGTTCGCAGCAGCCGTAGTACACGCGGCCGAACTGGCGGGCGATGGCGGCTTCGTAGGGGAAGATGAACTCGCCGTACTGCGTGGGCCCGACGCCGACGGTTTCCTGGCTTTCCAGCAACGTCCAGAGGTCGCGCGTTCGCGGGGTGGCGCCGGCGGGCAGGTCGCGTTGGGGCAGGCTTCGCGTGTAGCCCCGGCTGCCGGAACCGCAGTAATCGTTGGCGTTGTTGAACGTCAGCAACCCCTCGCGTTCCATCCATTTCACGAAGGCGATGTAGTCGTCGCGGAGAAACGCCATCAGGCCGTGCAACGCTTCGGGCTGGTCGTACATGTACACCATCATGTTTTCCAGGCCGACGAGCATGATGGCCTCCTGCGTCAGACCGAGCGTCCACCAGGGGTTTTGCCGCGGGCGGACGCCGAGGAGGCCGTCGTAGACGTCGCTGAGGATTTCGATGGCGGCGAACGTCTGGTCGCGGTCGACGCGGAACTGGCGGCGGCGGAGTTTGTCGAGGCCTTCGGGAAGCGTGAGCACGGCGTCGATGTGATACGCGCCGCGGGGCCCGCCCGCGTCCGGCTGCGTGAGATGCGTCTCGACGCCGAGTGTGCCGCGGTCGATGGCCCAGCCCACGCCGACGAACGGCTCGATCGGAAAATCGTCGCCGATGATCTCGTGATGCAGGAGATTGGCGAACAGGCCCCACTCCTGGCCTTGCGCCCAGGGCTCCTGACAGCGAGGCTTCCAGTCGGGCGCGACCATGTTCAGCCCGCCGTCGGTTTCGGTGAGGATCAGCGGCCGATGCTCGCGCCCTTCGTCGTGCGCGTACCACAGGTCGATCAACGCACGGTTGGCGTCGCTGTCGGCAATGTGTCGAACGCGCGAGGCCATCTCCCGAAGAATCGCCACGTCGGAGGGCAGAATGTTCCAATGTAATTTGTTCATGATGGGTTCCTTGGATTGGCCATCAGCATATCGCGGCATGGAGAAATATGCACCCTTTGTTTGACAGGGGAGCCACGTTGCATGAAAACGAACGGATTGGCGGTACGATTTTACCGTCGAGCAGGCGAACCCCGAATCCCGGATGCCGCTACTCCAGCGACATCGGTTCGCTTCGGGGCTTTTCGTGTTCGTAGAAGAGTTTGGTGATGTTGTCGGCCATTTTGACGATGAGTGCCCCGGCAACGACGTTGGCGTAGGTGGGCGAGTTTTCGTCCACGGGCGGCAGCGTGATCTGCGGGACGGAGTGTTTGGTCTCCACGGGCGGGAAGACCTTGCCCTGGTTGACGTCGATCACCTTGACGGAGGTTTTCATCCGTCCGGTGTAGAGCGTTGTGTTGGGGATGTCCTGGAAGGAGAGTTTTTCGATCTGCACGTAAAGCACGAAGTCGGCGTCGCAGCGTTTGCCGACCTCGGAGATGGCCGCCCGCTCGGGCAGTTGTTCGAGGGCGTTCTGAAGCCGGGCCTGGCTGACGGTGCGGGCGGCGACCTTGTGTTCCACCAGCAGCGCGGAGACGAGATTGGCCAGGTCGGCGCGGACCAGCTCGACGCCCGAAAGGTAGCCCAGCGCGGGATCGTTTTCCACGAAGACGAGGATCGTTTTCTCCGGGGGGAATTCGTACTTGGGTTTGACTTTTTCCGGGCCTCGGAATTGGGTGACGATCCACGGCACGACGCCGCATCCGGCGGCACCGCCGGCCAGGAGCAGCAGGGTCGCCGCGGCGATCAGGCGGTGGGCGGGTTTGATAAACCGTTGGAGGCGTGTCGGGTGTGGTGTCATTGTTCATCCGCCGGGATTTTGTGTTGATGGAATTTTCGGACGAGCAGTTTGGCGAACAGTGCGCGGGCGTCGCCTTGCGCGGTGCCGTCGTCGCGGACGATCGCGCGGGCCGAGTTGTCGTCGGGATAGATCACGCGGAGCCGTCCCGTCCACGCGCGGCCGTCGTCGTCGGCGGGGCCTACCGAAGGCCCGGCGGTGTAGAGATTCACGTCGGCGGTGATGCGGGCCTGGAACAATCCGCTGATCGGATCGGACAGCGAATACTCTTCCAGCCCCAGGTGCAGCACGTAGTCCACGCCGAGCGTCTTGGCCAGCTCGCGTCGCGGCGTGGCGTCCCAGTCGAGGTTTTCACGCTGGTATCGCAACACGGTGGTGGGGGGCAGCACGCGGATGCCCTCGACGTTCTGCTGCAAGTCGTACGCGATGGCGTTGGCCAGGTCGATCCGCGCCCGCGGGTGAGCGAAGTCCACGCCTGGCTGGGCGAAAATCACAATGGCCACGCTGCGCCCCGGCAGCCGATCGAACTCCGCCTCGACGGTCCGATCCTTCTGCGAGGGCGAAAACATATGGCCGATATACGAGACAGACCCACAGCCTCCCAGGGTCAGCAGGAGTACCGCAATTGGAGTGAACCGTCGCATAACGGTATTGTGACAAGTTGCGGGTACGCGTGCAAGGGACGCGAAATTTTTTGTGGGGACCCGCGGATTGAGGTAGTGCAGATATGGCTTGCCGTTTTGCGATGTAGAACGATTCGCAGCGCAAAACGGCAAGCCATATCGACATCGCTCACAATCCACGGATCCCCGCTACGTGGTTTGCGGCTGTTTTTTCCCTTTGAGAATATCCTTCCGCAGTTTCGCCAATTCCTTGAATGCCCGCAGGATGACGCGGAAATTCGCGCCGGTGGGGTTGCCGGCGGTGCGGGGCAGGTGCGTCACCGGGATGTCGATCATCGTGTACCCGGCGTGGCTGGCGCGGGCGAGGATTTCCGCCGAGATCATCGCGCCCGTGCTCTTCATCTCGATGTTGTCGAAGATCTCCCTCCGGAACAGCTTGAACGCGCCGTCCACGTCGCGGCAGCGGAAGCGGAGCATCATTTTCACCAGCCAGGCCCAGCAGGCGGAATTGATTTTGCGGATCAGCTTATCCTGGCGATGTTTGCGATGGCCGCACAGCACGTCCGCCTCGTCGCGACGGTCGAGAAGTTTTTCGATTTCGCGCACGTCGAATTGCCCGTCGCCGTCGGTGAAAAACACAAACTCCTTGGTGGCCGACCGGAACCCCGTCTGAAGGGCGGCGCCGTAGCCGCCGTTTTTGGGATGATGAACCGGCCGGATCCGCGGGTTCTCCGCGCCCAGGCGGTCGATGATCTCGCCCGTCTTGTCGCGCGAACCGTCGTTGACGAGAATCAGTTCCCAGTCGCTCACGAGGGGCGTGAGCACGTCCACGGTTTTTCGAGCCAACGGCTCGACGTTGGCTTCCTCGTTGTAACACGGAAAAAACACGCTCAGACCGATATCATGCTTAGGCTGTCCCACGTCTACTCCCGTTTCTGCGGACTACTCGGCGAGGGCCCTTTCGATCAGGCTACAGATGATGTGATACATGACGGCGTGCGATTCCTGGATTCGCGGACTTGACGTGGAGGGGACGTCAAGCAGCACGTCGGCGAGGGCGGCGCATTGCCCGCCGCCGTCGCCGGTGAAGGCGACGGTGTGCATGCCGATGCGTTTGGCCTCGGCCAGGGCGGCCAGCACGTTCGGGCTGTTGCCGCTGGTCGTCAGCCCAATGGCGACGTCGCCGGCGCGGCCCAACCCCGCCAACTGGCGGGCGAACACGCAGCGGTAGTCGTAATCGTTTGCCACGGCCGTCAGGATCGACGTGTCCGTCGTCAGCGCCGTCGCGCGCAGCGGGCCTCGCTCGATGAGGAACCGTCCCACGAGTTCGGCGGCGAAATGCTGGGCGTCGGCGGCGGACCCGCCGTTGCCGAACGTGTACACGCATCTGCCGTCGCGCAGGCTGGCGAGGATCAACTCCGCCGCCCGCGCGGCGCGCGACGCGAGCCGCTCCTGGCACTGCCGCAACGTGGCCCCCGCGTCCTCAAATTGCCGACAAACATCGTCCACCCTGTCGCCGCTATCGCTATGCATGGAGGAATTATACAGGACGTCGCCGTTAACGGCAACGTGGATTCCGGGGGCGTTGCGGGGCGGGGTGTGGTTGAATTTTCAGGCACGATGAGAAAATCCAAACAGCACATGGTCCCAGGGTTCGCGGCGTACCGCTCACCCTGGGCTACCCAAGGCGCCCCGTTGGGGCTGTGTGCCGGATTTTCCGCGCGAGGCCGGGGAGGCCGATCGGTTGTTTTCCACGGAAAACAGACCATTTCACCGTACCAGCAAATCCCCCTCCGTCACTGGACGGGCTCGTTCCAGTTATGATTCAGCTTGAAGTATTCACCTTTCGGCACAAGATCCCGGACGTGGCTTTCGGCATGGCCGTCCGTCCAGCCGAGGGTCATGTCGAACGGCCTGGCGTATCCGTGCGGCGAGCCGCCCGTGGCGCCAGTGACTGGATCGTACCCAAAATAGTATTTACGGCTGTGGAGCGACCGCATGTCGGCCCGGGCGTAGTCCGTCTCATAAAAGAAGGAACTCTCCCCGAGGATTGGTGTGGAGGCCATGCGGTAGCTCCGCCAGCGGCGTTTTGAACTCGACACGTCGATCCCCATGTAGTAATCGCTGGCACGCTGGAGGTCCACGCCCGGGCCCATGTACACGAATGCCGGGGCATCGCGAAGTTCCTTTGTGTTGTTGCCTTCGAACCAGTTGTGTTGGCCGCTATGGACATACGTCCTTGGGGGAAGGGGCTGGCTACAGCCGAGTGTCATCGCCGAGCCGTACTTGCCAAACACCAGATGGCCTCGCCAGTGCGATGGCACGCCGTCCACTCCGGTGCCGATGTCCAGGCGAAGCACGGGCCATTGGCCGTAGTGATTCGTGTAGGCACCCCCCGGATTACCGCCGGGGGCAAGCCATTCTGAACTGTCCGGTAGGATCCAATCCCGGCCCCAGAAATTGGGGTCGATGTTGACGGGGAATTCCTCGTAGTCGCTGGCGTACACATGCATCGACGCCATCGTGTTCCGCATGTTGCTCAGGCAGGACGCGCGGATGGCGATCAGCTTGGCCTTGGCGAGGCTGGGCATGAGAATCGACACCAGCAACGCGATGATCGCGATCACCACGAGCAGCTCAATGAGCGTAAACGCCCGAACTGTGCCTTGCTTCATCATCTCGCCCTCGAAAAGGATACCACGTGGCCCACCCATCGTTACTTCTACCTACATCCTACCGGCAACACGATGTCGTCACCAGAGAATTTATTGCCGATGGCAGGGCCAGGGTGCTCTCGCGGAACGAGTTAACGAAAACGCTCCTTCGAATAAGCGGCATATTTTCACTGTCGAGTCACGAAAATGCGTTTGCTCCGATCCAAGGTGGTCCGTTTGGCCGATTGGTGTGTTTAAGGATAGACCTCTGTTTTGGAAAGAGAATTGGCCATGGAACGGCGTCGTTCGCGAACTCTTGTGATTGTCGGCATTTGCCTCCTGATCGCGGTGGTGGGGTTGGGGATTGACTACGCGGTGTCGGGCCTGCCCCGGCTTGGCGGGGAGGGCGGCAAGTTGAGTTGGCCTGGCCTGATTGGCGTGATGGCGGGCGTGCTGGCGACGAGCGGGCTGCTGTCACTGGCAACCGGTTTCGTGCTGATGCGCCGCGGCAGGCCGGCCGTTGAAGGACAGATGGTGGGGCGGCTCTATTGGCTGGTGGGATTCGTGGCGCTGCTGGTGTCGATTGCCTACGGATTCGGTGTGCTGGGCACGTTCGCGACGGCCTTCAGCTTGTTTGGCGGCATGCTGCTGGGGTGGTCGCTGCAAGCCCCCGTCAGCGGGTTCGCGGCCTGGATTCTCGTCTCGCTCAAACGCCCGTTCCGCCCCGGCGACCGCGTTCAATTCCCGACGCTGGGTCTGACCGGCGACATCAAGGACATCGGGCCGATGTACACGGTGCTTAACCAGGTCGGCGGCTCGATCGCCAGCGAGGAAGCGGTAGGCCGATACATCCTCGTGCCCAACGCCATGCTCTTCCACCAGGTGGTCATCAACTACACCGTCACGCAGGAGGCCGCCTACATGCTCGACGAGGTGGTCGTGCGGATCACGTACGATTCGGACTGGCGAAAGGCCGAGCAGGTCCTGCTCGAGGCCGCCCGCATGGTCACGGCGGACGTGATCGAGGCCACCAACACCACGCCGTACATCCGGGCCGACAATTACGATTACGGCGTCTACCTCCGCCTGCGCTACCGGACGCGCGTCAAGGACCGCGCCGAAACCAGCTACAAAATCAACAAGCAGATCTTCGAGGAAATCCAGAAAACGCCCACGATCGACATCGCCATCCCGTACGTCTACTCCTTCCGCGCAGGCCAGGACCGCAAGGACGAATCCGCCCGCGACCGCGAGGAGGCCGGCACGGCCATGGAAATCGACGTGGCGAAAATCGACAATCTGCGAGGCCCGTTCGACGAGAACGACGTCGAGCAACTCAGCCACAGCATCCGCAACGAAGGCCTGCTCCAGCCGGTGGTCGTGATGAAAAAAGCCCACAGCGACCGCTACGAAGTGCTCGCCGGGCACATGAGGCTGGAAGCGTGCAAAAAACTCGGCTGGCAGAAAATCCCCGCCATCGTCCGCGAACTTCCCGCCCCGCTGCCGATCCACCGGCAGACGTGAGGAGACAACGACAAGCGAAGCCAATGGAGACTGTGGCATTGTCGATGTGTGGGTTTGGCGCGGAAGATAAATGGATTGGCCTTCCCGGTCTCGCATGGAAGTACCGGTATACAGCCCCGAAAGGGGCGGCGTTGGGTAGCCCAGGGTGAGCGGTACTCCGCGAACCCTGGGTATGGAGCGTTTTTCTTCTTCTCATCGCTCCTGACGCCACTGGCCGAAGTCACACCGTCATGCCAATACGGCTTCGAACGACGTGAACAGGGGAACGTGCGAGTCGTTCGATGCCGACTTCGTGCGACGGCGCGGCCTCGGCCAGTGGCGTCAGGGGCGATGAGGAGTTCCGACCTACGTGATCCCAGGGTTCGCCGAGTACCGCTCACCCTGGGCTACCCAACGCCGCCCCTTCGGGGCTGTGTACCGGCCCTTTCGCGCGAAGCTGGGGAGGCTGATCCGCTCTTCTCCATGCAACGTTACTACAGTGTCGATTTTCTCGTGCCAGACAATTCAGCCACATCATGCCGATGGTTCGAAGGAGACATATTATTGATGGGTTAACCCGGGAAAGTCCACGAGTCAACGAATGAACGAATCACGTCTCCCGCGTTCGCGTGAGGTTCATCAATTGCTGGTGCGTGCCGAGGGCTTCGTGGGTTGGGGTGTCTTTGTCGGGGGTGCGTTGGATGTAGGTGCCGTCGGGTTGGAGGTCCCAGGCTTGTCGGTGGTCGGTCAGCAGGAGGCGGAGGATTTGCCAGCATCGGGCGCGGAGCGGGGCGGGTTCGATGGGCGTGACGGCCTCGACGCGGGCCTGGAGGTTGCGGTACATCCAGTCGGCTGAGCCGATGTAGAACTCGCCGTCGGCAGGATCTTTCGCTCCGTTGCGGAAGTAGAAGATACGGCTGTGTTCGAGGAATCGCCCGATGACCGACGTCACGCGGATGCGGTCGCTCCAGCCGGGCAGGCCAGGCACGAGGCAGCAAAAGCCGCGAACGATCAGGTCGATCTCCACGCCGGCCTGGCTGGCGCGGTAGAGCGCGCGGCAGATATCCACGTCCTCCAGGCTGTTCATTTTGGCGACGATGTGCGCGAGCCCCCCGGCGGCCTGGTGGGCGATCTCCCGCTCGATCATGCCCAGGAAGCGTTCCTTCATGTTCACCGGCGCCACGAGCAGTTTGCGGTATTCGCGTTTGAGCGAGCGGCCTGTGATGTAGTGGAAGAGTTCCACGATGTCGTCGGTGAAGGCGGGCTTGCAGGTCAGCAGGCTCAGGTCGGTGTAGAGTTTGGCGGTGACGCTGTGGTAGTTTCCCGTGCCGATGTGGGCGTAGCATCGCAGGGCGTCGGCGTCCTTGCGGACGACCAGCGTGGTCTTCGTGTGCGTCTTGAGTCCGACGATGCCGTAGACGACGTGGACGCCGGCTTTTTCCAGCGCCTGCGCCCAGAGAATGTTGCGCTCCTCGTCGAAGCGGGCCTTCAACTCGACCATGCAGACGACCTGCTTGCCCGCCTCGGCCGCCCGGATGAGCGCGGGAATGAAGATGCTGTCGGCCCCGGTCCGATAGAGCGTCATCTTGATGGCGAGCACGTTGGGATCGACGGCCGCCGCCGCGATGAACCGCTCCACCGACGCGGCGAAACTCTCGTACGGATGATGCACGAGAAGATCCTGCGTGCGGAGGATGCTGAAGAGATCGCTGTCCTCGTCGGCCAGCGCGGGCGGCACGGCGGGAAGCCAGGGTTCGTAGCGCAGGCTGGGCACGTTGAGGTCGCCGATAGGCCTCAACGCGGTGTAGTCCAATTCCGCGGGCATTTCGTACACGTCGTCCTCGGCCAGTCCAAGCTCACGGACGAGGAACCGCAGCATCCACTTGTTGGGTTTCGGCGCGTGTTCGAGTCGGACGGCCTTTTCGAATCGCCGCTGCCGCACTTCCTGTTCGATGAGTTCGAGCAGGTCGTCGGCGTCTTCCTCGTCGCGTTCGATGTCGGCGTTTCGCGTGATGCGGAAGGGCATGACATCCAGCAGGACCATGTCGGGGAAGAGGTCGTCGAGGTTGTGCTGGATGAGGTCGATCAGGCTGATGAATTCATGCGCGTTGCGTGTCGAGGTCAGTTCGATCCACGGGGGCAGGACTTCGTCGGGGACTTTGACGCGTGCGAAGAGTTTTTCCTCGCGTCGGGGATGTCGCAGGAGCACGCCCAGCGACGTCGAGAGGTTGGACATGAACGGGAACGGGTGTCCCGGGTCGACGGCCAGCGGCGTGAGAATCGGGAACACGCGGGCGCGGAAGTACTCCTGGGCCTGGGCTTTTTGTGCCTTGGTGAGTTCGTCCCAGCATCGCGGGAAGATGTTTTGTTCGGCCAGGGCGGGCAGGATGTCGTCGCGGTACGCGCGGGCCTGCTCGCCGAGCATGGGTTTGACGGCCTGCCGGATGGCGGCGAGTTGCTGGGCGGGCGTCAGCCCGTCGGCGGACCGCGTGACGACGCCCTCGGCGACCTGCCGCTTGAGCCCGCCGACGCGTTTCATGAAGAACTCGTCGAGGTTGGACGTGAAAATGCTGAGGAATTTCACGCGTTCCAGCAGCGGCGTGCGCGAGTCGACGGCCTCGTGCAGCACGCGGCGGTTGAACTCCAGCCAGGACAATTCGCGATTGAAAAACTCCCGTTCTGGCGGGGCAGGGTTTGGCGATTTCGCGTGCCGGTTGCCCTCGGCGGTGTTTTTGGGGGCCGCGGAGGCCGCTTTGGATTTACGACGTTTCGGTTTGGTTGCCATATCGGGCGCCGTCATCTTGGAAGGAGCGGGTTCGTCACTCGTTGTTTCGCCATGAATGGTATGCACGGCGTCAGTGTACCGGGTTCCTATTTTTACGCTATCGGCTTGGTGTTAAAAACACGTTAAGTATTCCCTTGCAGGGCCATCGCATCTAAACTCCTTCATTTTCGTATGATGTTCCGCAAAGGGCCGTTTTGAAGGCTGTTAGACTGTTAGGCTGTTAGGGAGAGGCTTATGAAAAATTAGGCCCAATCTCACATCAGCCGGCGCCTAACAGTCTAACAGCCTAACAGTCTCTTGTACGAAAAAATGGGCGAATGTAGATG
>Ga0123353_10002127_pt1 | contig 24496 bp, 9 predicted proteins | sample TergutLab28metaG_3_FD_92763 | JGI IMG/M metagenome (GOLD analysis project Ga0123353, IMG submission 92763) | Labiotermes labralis P3 segment gut microbial communities from Petit-Saut dam, French Guiana - Lab288 P3 | ecosystem: Host-associated > Arthropoda: Insects > Digestive system > Gut ... | reverse complement strand
GTGACCACTGGCGGTACATTTAGTGACCACTGGCGGTACATATAGTGACCACTGGCGGTACATTTAGTGACCACTGGCGGTACATATAGTTACCACTGGCGGTACATGTAGTTACTAGTGGCGGTGCATATAGTTACCACTGGCGGTATATACAGGTACCACTGGCGGTACATATGGTTACCACTGGCGGTACATATAGTTACCACTGTTCTTTAAATATGTGAAGGTACAAATTGTTCTTAAAAAGACCCCATCACGTACTAAATGTGTCTCAGATACACACCTGATGAGTGTGAATGTGAGTGTTAGTGTGAGTGTCGCAAAACAAGGATGACGAGCAACTGAACGAAACTTCTCGAACAATGTTAGGAGTGGCAGCTACTTGCCGTGACGGTTAGCCGTATGGTGCTCTCTGTAACTCAGAAATTTGACGTAATTTGCCAGATCTTATTTTAGTCGCAGTGCCTGCCTTCGTCACGACCTTGTTCTACGCACAAACCCCCACCACATACGTCACTGACCTGCCCATCAGTTCGCCTCCGCCAGATCCAGTAGCGTGCTCACAAGAACCGCCACTGGTTCCTGACCTCAGTCTGATTCAGTCCAGACACCCATATCTTCTTTCTGTACCATCCATTTTAATATCATCCTCCTACCCATGAACAGGACTCATCTGTTCCGGTTGCATTCTCCGTGCGTGCTTCATGCTCGGCCCATTCTTCATTTGATCATCATTGTGTGCTGGTGAACAGAACACAGTGAGACTCCTCGTTCAGCAAATTTTTCCAACCTCATAACGAACCCTCCCACTTCGGTCCAAACATTTCTTTCGTTCCCAGTTCAAAAATGTCCTAACGTCAGTTCTGACACCCAATCAGCCACAACAGCAGGGAAAACTACAATTTTGTGTAAAGACACGCTCGCTTCGTGAAGTCTGCTGCTTACCAAATATTATTCGAATGATCAGATAAAGGGGGTGTGGAGGGCACAGGGTACGCAGGGGGGAAAAGAGATACATAAATTATTTCCGTGGGGAACCTGAAAAAAAAAGGGACGAGTAGGAAAATCTCGACGCAGGTTAGAGGATAATATTAAAAATATTTAACTATAGAGGATAAGAAATCTTAGACTGGATTTATGTGACTCAGGATAGGGGAAAGTGGCGGTCTCTTTGGGCACGGTACTGAAACTTAGGATTCCATAGAAAGCGGGAAATTTCTTGACTAGCTAAGCAACTACTAGCTGTTCAATAAGGACGGTACTGCAGTTTTCGATAGCAGACTTTAAATGCACATTCCTTAACCCAGCTTCCTCTCGCCAGTTCATGACTGCTATGTATTCTGAAGTGCTGATTCACGTAACTACAAGCTGGACAACTGAGGAATCTTGGTTCAATTCCCAGGAGGAGCAATAGATTTTTATATTCTCCTAAACGTCCAAACCGGCTGAGAGGCGCACAGTCTCCTATCCTATGCAGTGGGTGACTTCATTCTTCGGGATCAAAACGGCCGGGGCTTGAAGCTGACCATTCACCCTACTGCCAGTACAGCTTATGCTGGAACTGAATGCACTGGACAGTCGCAAATGTACCGTCTGGGTACAGCCGCGTCACTAAACTGCACACTCAAGACGGAGGTCGCAGTGCAGCAGTAAATATGGTCAGTGTGTTAATAAAGAGATTTGAGACTGGCCCACAAAGATGCCGCAACATGTAGTCACAGGTACATGTGAAATGTTATAATAGTAATATATTTATTTACTGCAATTGGGTTGTTACCCGGTGGCAGTGGTTATTTTATATGTAAACAAAACTGGTTTATATAAAACAGAGTTCCGTCAGAAGAGTGTATTGCTGATCAATCCGTCAGTGCAGTTCTTGTCTATTGTCCATGTTTGTGCCTGGTGGGCGCTGGATTGATATTCATTGTTACTGACAGAGAGCAAATTTGATTAGCATTTTTGTCTGAGGTTCTATTTCGTGTTGCATCGAGAGGGTACCCTTTACTGCAGACGGGTGCCCTGTACTGCAGAAGGGTGCCCTTTGCTGCAGAAGGGTGCCCTGTACTCCAGAAGGGTGCTATTTCGTGTTGCATCGAGAGGGTACCCTTTACTGCAGACGGGTGCCCTGTACTGCAGAAGGGTGCCGCACAAATTAGCATTTAGTCACGATGGTTCAACACACTAACTAATCTGAGAGTCCGATCGCAGGTATCATGGCACCGAAACAACGAGCAGCTGGTAGAGGGCGAGCGGTTCCACTTCGTGCACGAGGGCAGCTTCTTTTGTGTGGATGTGGCTCCTGTCGTGATGGAGGACGGCGGTCGGTGGACTTGCGTGGCGGTGGGCGCTGGCGGTCGAGCCTCTTGTTCCTCGCATCTGAACGTACTGGGTGAGTGACTCCGTACAGTTGGGCAAGTCCTCCACCCCTCCCTCCCAAAGGGCATACTGCAATTGGTAGCAGAATTCCTTAATATTACGACGCCAAAGCCCTCGGCCAAGACGGAAGATACGTTAGCGTAAGCACAACCCCCGTTAAGTTTGACCAGCACTATGGGTACGTTCACGGTGAGTGACTTTGGGTAGAGGAATGAAACGGAACGCACTCGAGTGCTGTTAATTCAGCTCCAAAACTTAAGCCAATACAGATCGAGCTGCATTTGTATTGTTTCTGGCCGGGAGAGTATTGTGAGCTGCACCAGCACCATCTTTTTTGTGTCCGTTCGCACGAACAGATGCTGTAAGTGCAGCAGCACTTCCTACTGCGAACCGATCGCTGCAGTAGCCGCATGTCCCAACCTACCCTGCACTGTGACGCAAGAACAGCCAGCTAACACCGTCCGTTGCTTTCTACACATTGGGTTGATTGACTGCTCGATTCCTCCAAACGGACGTTGCAGTTGCTTCTTATTTTGGCGGTTGCGAGCTCGATTCGCTTCGTGTGTGACAGTCATTGTGAGTTTCTGTCGTGGTTTTCCTCAGTTCATGAAGGCCAGTCTTCGACAATACGTTAACACAAGGAACGACCTCTGAATTATGTTACATTATATTCGACGCTCTGCACTTAGCTTAGCAAAGCGGTATCAGGGAGCAGCCTTTCGTCTCCGTGTGATCTCTGGCTGGGGGGGGGGGGGTCAGGCGGAATTGTACGATGTGGACTGGCGGGTGCGGGGGCACAATGCTATCCACGCCCATCCTGAGATGGCGAATCGGTGGACGATACGGCTGTGTTCGACGGTTAGAGGAAACGGGTGCCGCACAACAGGGTACGGTTGTAACAGGAAAATGGGGAGAAGCACTGCACGGATTTTTGTGAAATTTGGTACTGGTGGTGTGGCGTTGTGCTACATTTTGTACACGTGTTCCGGTTTTGGTTGCAATGGGACAAGCGTAACGGGCACTGCGCTAAGAAATGCTGCAATTAGGCGCGCGTCTCAAGACAAAACGCTGAACGTTTGTCGGATTGACCAAACATTTCTATAATAACAAAAATCCCACCCAAGAGGTGTTCACAGATCTTGCTGTTTTCATGGCCATCAAGTTATACGTGGCTTCTATGCCCTGTCATTTGGTAGCTTGGAACAGCTGGTCCGACGTATTTTAATAACCAACCCTTCTTCCTGCGGTCTCATAGTTCCATTCCAGCAGCGGCAATAAATTCCTTTGTTCTGCTGCACCTCAGACCGTCAGCCTTATATTCAGTAAGTATGTGGCTGCATCCCCGGGGTTAAAGCAGACGACACGTAAAGCTGACCGCTTACCTTATACATTGCCAGGCTTAAGAATGTGTGCTGGAGCTCTACCTCCATGGCGCACATAAGGAGATATTTACCGTACTGCACCTGCGCCACTTCCGCCTCCCAGAAATAACCGAGACATTGCACAGTTGGCCATGTCGTCGCCGCCGCTATGCATACAGCACATGAGGCGCTTTCCGACTGCCATTAAAGATGTGTCCCATTTCACTGCCATGACATAATGACAATACGTCACAGAGGATACAAATCCCGTCACTAACACGACGCGTCACTACGACGGTGTATCAGATTTACTCGTACGTAATACGAACGTACGAACGTAAATGCGTAGGCACGTCTATGCACGTATCATTTTACGTCTGCGTCGTATTTTTCCAGTGCCGAAGGCCTACAAGGCGCCCGAGTTCCTGGAGGAGTTGCAGGCGTTGCTGACGGAGCAGGGTACGGTGTCGCTGGAGTGCAAGGTGGTGGGTGTGCCGACCCCTGTGCTGCGCTGGTACAAAGACGGCCAGGAGATCAAAGCTGGGGATGTGTTCGCGCTGACTGCCAATCCCGACGACCCCACGTCCCTGGGCACATACACTTGCGAGGCTGTCAACTGCATGGGCAAGGCGTACTCGTCATCCAGGGTGCACGTGGTGGGAAAGGGCAGCCGCGAGGGCTCGCTCAAACCAGCTGACAGGTCAGTAAGGGCGCAGGTGCCTGCAATGGGCGTACCTCTACCTATGTACTGTACATGACTGACGAGAATAACTTTGGCCTTCACACTGTGGGCAGGGTCCTTTATATCCAAGATAATCTTGAATAGAAAATACGTTTCATGGCAAAAACGTAAGTCTTTATCACTGCGTGTGTGATTATCCACTGGTCGCCATTTGGTAGGTGATTAGTTTATAAAAACCCTAAACCCAAGTTTTTGAACAGGTCTGTACCGTATATAGCAGAACACAAAACCCGCACGCACGAGACACAACAACATTTCAGTGCAAGGAATTTCAAACTGGAATACTTCAGTTACCGGTCGTAACTAAAAACTTCCTGACTTCCCGCCATGTTAAAGCTGTTCCGTAAGTCGCCAACAGTAACTGCGGTTTGTAGGAACGAAGTTCTCTTCTTTACCGACAGCAGAGATTTTGATTTGAATACCGTTAAACCAGTTAGCTTCTGTCTGTGTTCATTGTTCTTCACTGTTGTTGTTCAGAGCTTAGAGCAATTTTTGCTGAGGGTACAGAGTTCAGGCTGTTCTTTGTTGTCACTAAAATAACATTCCGTTTATAAAAATGTACATTCTACAACTGAATTATCACAGTGAAATGCTTCCTTTTGACTTTAAGTATTTCAAACTAGAAGCATAGAATGGTACAATCAATTGTAACATAGTTATTAATTTCTATCTTCAGTAGATATAATCGTCATTAAATTCAGTTCAGATGCTTTATTATGTTATGTTTTTCAGTTAGGTTACAAGGAATTAGGTTGTCCCTTTTATCGTGTCCCCATACATGGCAGCTTTATTCTATAGAAAGCCTCTATCCGCCTGTCATGCTCAGGGACACGGTAGAATAGATACTGCTTGTAGTGAAGGAATACAGTTCCTTGACTAGCTGCAAACCAGTTAGCTTCTCAAGAAGGACTCTGCACCATGGAGTAAGTAAGTGAAGGAATACAGTTAATGTTGTGCGTGTTGCAGCATGAAGCCTGTGGGACCAGCTCCAGTGTTCAAACAGAACCTGCGGGACGAGAAGATCAAGATCGGAGAGAGGGTCACCCTCGCTTGCCAAGGTCTGGTATGAGTTGCTAATATACCACGTGTGTAGTCATAACTACACGTACATGTCACGCACACTGTTTGATATCACCATTTAGCTGTCCAACCGCACAAAATATGCACGCGACGCTGTTTACACCCGATTTACAAACATCTCCCCTGCAAGTACACGTCACGCATCCTTGGGTAGTGACTGACAGCGCCAACATTCTTTTTTCCGTGGCAACCGCCTGAAAGTCCGGCACTTAAAATGGCGTCACTAGATGGCAGCAGTCGTTACGAAGCAGTCAACAGGTAACTCTGCTTCGGTTGGCATTGCAGTTCGTAAATGGCCCATGAAAACTATTTTTTGCATTCTTGGATCCATGCCATGAATATACAATGACAATTTCTTTCATAATATCCCTCTGGGGCTGTAATGTGTACGAAACTGCACACTGGCGACTTGTCTATTACAGTCAGTGCCAGCGAAGCAGTGGATTTGAGCTTCAAAAGGCCTATTATGTGAACCCCGAGAGGGGAGGGACCATTTATAAAAAGCCACTAAATTTGGTAATATTTTACTTCGTAACCTGCAGTGTCCGTACCTCCCTGGCCACACAGCATCACGTGGTACAACAAAGAAGGTCGTGTTGAAGACAGCGACAGGTACCACATCATGGCAGACGGACTGGGCGGATACATGATTGAGATCAGCGGTGCAGAGGCCGCGGATGAAGGCGAGTGGAAATGTGTGGCCACGAGCAGCTTCGGTTCTAGGGGAATCTCGACATGCCACGTGTCCATGACGTGTAAGTAACGTCATTTTACAAAGTGTCAACTACAAGTTTTGTTCTTCTTGCAGCGGTGTTGTCAGGGTGTACAGTAAGTGAGGTTCCCAAGGTCATAAATGTTAAGGAATAAGTCGTCAATTGGCTTCAAGTCAGCTCAGTGCAGTACCATTCAGTACAGTTCACTGCAGTACCATTCAGTACAGCTCACTGCATTACCATTCAGTACAGCTCACTGCAGTACCATTCAGTACAGTTCACTGCAGTACCATTCAGTACAGCTCACTGCATTACCATTCAGTACAGCTCACTGCAGTACCATTTAGTACAGTTCACTGCAATACCATTCAGCGCAGCTCAGTGCAGTATCATTCAGTACAGCTCACTGCATTACCATTCAGTACAGCACACTGCAGTACAATTCAGTACAGCTCACTGCAATACCATTTAGTACAGTTCACTGCAGTATCATTCATTACAGCTCACTGCAGTACCATTCAGTACAGTTCACTGCAGTACAATTCAGTACAGCTCACTGCAGTACAATTCAGTACAGCTCACTGCAGTACCATTTAGTGCAGCTCACTGCAGTACCATTCAGTACAGTTCGCTGCAGTACAATTCAGTACAGCTCACTGCAGTACCATTTAGTACAGTTCACTGCAGTACCATTCTGTGCAGCTCACTTGCTGCACTGCAGTATCTATATTCCTCGCCATAATTTCCGAACACACTCATGCTTTTGCCTCATCTTGGCACGTGGCAGGTATCAGTATCGGCCTTAGCATTAACAACCATATAGGAACAGCTGTTTGCATATTCTCATAATTGTGGAATGTGCCAGAATGGAACAAATGCCTCAGTTTACTGCACACAGATGGAGGAAATATATATTTTGAAGGATATGTATACTGTCAAGGAAATGTACACTATCAAGGAAACATATACTGTCTAATAAATATATACTATCAAGGAAATATTTGCTATCAAGGAATCGTATACTGTATAGGAAATGTATGCTATCAAGGCAATGTATGCTGTCAACTTTGACCCTTGGCATAAATTTCACTCTAATGACAACAGTGTTACAATAAATACAGGGTCCTTATTATATCGATTGGAACTTCTCGCTGCTGTTGTTCCATGGGTTTGGGCGGTCGATTCAGTGGGCTGCGTCAATACGATAAGCAGGCCGACAGGAAGTGACATCAGCTAGTTGTGAGATAAAATACGATCAGGTTTTTTAATTTTAATTTGGTGTAGTGATCAGGTTTTGACTTCTGCAAGTTAAAAATAGCGATAAACCTGTTCTGTTCTGCCACTAGATCCAAAGAACTATCGGAAGCCTCGCTTCTTGGAGAGCTTAAAGGCCGTCCTGACGGATGAGGGTTTGGTGTCCTTCGAGTGCAAAGTTGTGGGATTTCCTACACCACAGCTGCGGTGGTTTAAAGACGGGCAGGAACTGAAGCCAGGAGACGTGTACCAGCTGACAGGCACCAACTCGCTGGGTAAGCGGACGACCGGTGCGAGACATGGCGCACCAGATGAAATAATTGGTCAGAGATTCACTTTATATTCAGAGGGACTATGACGCAACTAAACGTAATTATAACAAGATAATAGATTTCACGTTATAACAGCGGCGTTGCTGAACATTTAAGCCTTCTCGGAAGTGGATGACGTGTGAACTGGTAAATATTTATCGACGTTTCGAAGCATCATAATATTTCATCAGGTTCAAATCGTCGTTGGCTGCGTGACACTGACGATGAGAGTTCTAATATCTGTTGAAACATCGGGGACTACAACTAAACGACACGGCGTCACGCCCTAGAAGACTTTAATTTTTAGTTAATAATTATTTTAACCGTTGTAATAGTTTAAAGAATCAGGGCTTTAGGTTTGTTAAGAGGCAAAATTACTGATTTCCGACGTTTCGAAATATGGCACCGGCTTTATCCTTTCTGAGCTGTGGAGATCCAAAAGTCTCCTGTTGTGGATTAGTTGTAGCTGTCTGCCTGCCTGCCAGTCCATATTAACATGTCAGTAATGTGAACTGCCTTACTAACAGACAGCAGTTTTAGTGCAACCAGAACACAGTTAAAATAAAAACCACTTGATGAATGAAATATTGAAAGTCAATCGGAATTACTTCAAAGTGTACATTTTGGTGTAATGTGCAAACCACTATGCGGTGGATGTTGATTGGTCGGTCACTGTAGCAGTTCACTTCGTGTCACCCTGACGGTCGGTCTACTGAACTAAACACTTCCTGTGCTTGCTGTAGGATCGTACTGCTGCATTGCGAGGAACTGCATGGGACAAGCCACCAGCACGGCGGAACTAACGGTGGAGGACATACAGAACCAGCTAAATGACGAGGAGCGGCTCCAGCTATTCTCAGCAAACCAACCACCGAAATTCATTGTGGGACTCAAGAGCTGTGAAGCAAAGATCACTGAAGACTTCCGGTTTTCGGTTCAAGGTGAGCTGAAAGTGATGAAGGTGAGGGGGGGGGGAGGGGGAGGCGCACCGGCGAATGGTGCGTTGTTTTGTGAACTGATGATTTGTATCTTTTGTATCTTGTGACACTGCTGTACTGCGCTAACAGCAGGGAGATTTGTGACTCCATTTTGGTCGAGCACTTTATTAAGATTTTAAAGCTCCTTGGTTACATTACGTAAACCTGATTTAACGCTAGCAAATTCTACGTTTTTCCCAAACAGAAAATTTGTATGTTTTGCATGATTCTTAACGGATTGTTTCTTATAACTGAGACGGTGTGTGTTTACAGCGCGGTACGAGCTCAGTCTTGACGTTAGTTAGGTTAATGTGTTAATTTTCTCCTTCAAGACTGACCCATGCCTTAGGCAATTAGTTGCCTGCGTGTCAGGTTGGATACACGAGTTTGATCCCGGGTCAGTCCATACAAGACACGTGGTGGACAGAGTGGCACTGGGGCAGGTTTTCTCGGAGTGGTTAAACTTTACCCTGAAGTGTCATATTACCAACGCTCCACACCCATCTTCATCTACATGCTGATTTTACCAGAAGGACACACGGGCGAAATCTGGGAAACGTGCAAGAAGCGGATATCTTTCAGACATCGTGGGGCATTTGGGAGAATAATAATGGCTGCTGCTTGTTTAGTGCACCGTCACTGTAGTCAGAGAGGTTTACCAACCAAGGCACATAGCAACTGTGCAAAGTACGTGAAAGCTGCACTGGCACACTGCGGTCTGTGAGCGTGCACTGCGCGAAATATGAACAGACACTGGGCTGTTCAGAAGTACGATAAACACTGTGTCAGTATCGCTGTAACTTTGTACTGACAGTTTTTTTTTTAAATTATTTCCGTTATTACACCGTGCATGTTGTCAAGTCACTCAATTATTATGCCAATCACTGCACTTATATAAACTGATACAATTTACACATTAAAACATTAAAAATGCTCCGACATGTTTCGGTCCTAGGATCATCATCAGGGAGCTATATCGTCCTTACTAAAGTCACACTAGTAAAAGTCATATTAATTTCACTATTCCAGTTGGTTTTGTGGCAGCCTGCCGTGTTGTGTTGTGTTGTGTTGCGAAGAGTGCCCTGTTACGGATGTGCACATCCATAACAGGGCACTCTTCGCAACACAACACAACACAACACAACACAGCATGCTGCCACAAAACCAACTGGAATAGTGAAATTAATATGACTTTTAATAGTGTGACTTTAGCAAGGACGATATAGCTCCCTGATGATGGTCCTAGGAGCGAAACATGTCGGAGCGTTTTTAATGTTTAAATGTGTAAATTTTATAAATTTATATATGTGCAGTGGTTGGTAAAATAATAGAGTGATTTGTACTGACAATTTAACGTTATGTAATGTTAACAGTTCAAATGTCTGTACTGCCCAGATGGCTATCTTCGCGCTTGTACTGCTTCTGGCACCTAACCATGCAGCAGTTTGTAATGGTACTGTGCGTATTTGTTGGTGAATATGGTCGACTGCACTGTCCTGTGCAAAAGATTAATGGTCACAAACTTGTTTCGTTCGGCTGTTTCCTGTACCCGCCAGCAGTGCAAACTGTCGCATGCTCCCTGCCTGCCATTCATCTTGCTTATACCGAAGTACCTCTGGCGCTGAAAATCTCGTGTATGACAGTAAGTGGCGGTTGTCTGTTGGGTTGGTACACCTGCAGTGATTAACGTTTGGACGTTTCGGAAGAACAGTCTGCTTTCATGCGCACGGTGATTGAACTGCTGCAATTTGATGCTGAAGTGGCACCGGGCAATGAATTGTGACAGTTTGACATGTTCGGCCAGTCACAGGTATGGAGGTGGGACGAGAACTGTGATTGACCGGACTGTGTACAGACGCCTGTTCTTGCGCCGTATTGCTGGTAACAACCACTGGAACGAGTTCACTGTCACTGAATATGGAGTCAGTATGTTGCTTCGAAACGTCGAATAAGTGCCCGGTGCAGGAACGGTAAACAGCAGCCGTGGAAAAGGAAATTTAAATTGTCCTTTGCTTAAGTTAGAAGGTTGTTGAGGTTGCGCTCTTCTGGTCGGCACACAGCACCATGGCTACAGTGACACTGCCACATTCACACCAGGCACTCCCACTTGCCAAGTGCCCAATTGCTAGTGCAATCCTCTCATTCCACTGCCATATTCACATCAGGCACTCTAGCTTGCCCAGTGCCCAATTGCCAGTGCAATCCTCTCATCCCACTGCCATATTCACATCAGGAACTCTAGCTTGCCCAGTGCCCAATTGCCAGTGCAATCCTCTCATCCCACTGCCATATTCACATCAGGCACTCCCACTTGCCAAGTGCCCAATTGCTAGTGCAATCCTCTCATCCCACTGCCATATTCACGTCAGGCACTCCTACTTGCCCAGTGCCCAATTGCCAGTGCAATCCTCTCATCGCACTGCCATATTCACATTGCAGTGAGCGTCTCTCCAGAGCCGTCCATCTCGTGGTACCGCGATGACGAGCAGGTAGAAGGAACTGAGAGGTACAGGGTGTCTCGCGAGGCCCTGGGAACGTGCCATTTGGATATTAGCAGCCTCGAAATTATTGATCAGGTAATTATAGATCGCATGTACACAAAGAGGCCGTGGGGTGCAGGCGCTTGGCTAACAGACCCTATGTACGATATGAACTGCCGGGTGAGGGGGCACACTGATAGCCACGCCTGCAGAGCTCACCACTCACTTACAGAATGAGACTGTGCCGAGGGCATTCTGCCAAAGAACCTGCAGTTAAGTGTAGACAGTTGACAGCACGAGTTGGAAATTGAGAGGAATGGGAATTGTGTTGTGTTGTGCTTTGTAACTGCTGGACACGTGTGGTTGGGTGGGTGGGACATGAGCGACGGAGAGGAGAATGGATTTGAGTGTGGTTTGGTTTGGTTTGAAGAAGTGGCTGGAAATGAGAGAGGAATTAGCATATGAAAATATTACAATGATAAAGTAAGACAAAGTAAGACACGAGGAAGAAGTGCAGGAAAATATGCTGACAGAATGTGTGTTAAATGGCAAAGGAAATAAAAGTAAAGATAGAAATATACAGTACAGTATGCAGGGACTGTGCTTTGTGACAACAGGGTGTTACAGGGCGAGAGGTCCGAAGAATGGCACAATGATAAATGATATGAACTGTTTGCAGTATTACTTATAGTACTGCCGGGGTAACAGTTCGCTCTTATTAACAGCAAAATATTACGGACAGCATTGCCAAATTAACAGTTCGCACTTAGTAGCAGTAAAATATTACTGACAGTAGTGACGCAGTAACAGTTTGCGCCTGGGAAAATAACTAGTAAGTAAAAAAGAACATCTTAAATGGTGAGGACTGTACCGTGCATTGTGCGTTTGGTGTTTACTTGCAGGCTGAGTGGAAATGCGTGACATCGAACGAGTTCGGGCACAGTGTGACGTCATGTTTCCTTAAGCTCATCATTCCTAGACACTTCAAGAAGCCAAGATTTTTGGAGTCTCTGCGGGCTATATTGTCTGAGGAAGGGGCCGTAAATTTGGAATGCAAGGTACCTGCATTGGACACATTTTGAATAAGAGAGTTTTGAGTTTAGGAGTGCAAAGCACACGTCATGCAGCATCGTTATTTTATCTGACACACACTGTTGGTCACTTCACGCCACCACTGGGCCGCGTGTGTAGGTGGTCCACTCATCAGTGGGCTATGTTAATGGGCTGAATGAGCCGACAGGAAGCGGCACTCAGTAACTGTGGGGTCAAATGTTGTGCCTGTAGAAGACTATTCTGAAGTTGCTGCGAAAGGTTGCTAATAACCAACATGGCGATAGGACAGTTTATCCCAGAATGTATGTTTCTGTGTATACGCTGGCCTGATGGCGACGTTGGTGCTGATAGTATGACATAGTGTTTGTTTGTTTGTGAAGGGCAGAGATGTAGCAGTGTTAAACTGCATTTACCACTGTTGGTAGGGAAAATCTTGCAGCAGTTCAGAATAGTAAAACGGAAGTTTTTATCCAGAGGCTTTCAGAAGTTTGACTGGAAGTGGCTATAACTGAAGTCCCATTCAGAGCGAACGTTGGGCGTCATGACACCCAGAGCAGTTCTGTGCGCTGTGAGTGTGTTGCAACAGATACCGTTCAGGAAGTCGGGGTACGTCATAGGTTTAGTGAACAGGCTGCAAGCTGGAGGCTACTAGGCTAGATTACTGACATGGGCCAGACTTTCATCTGTTCTTCAGAAACCCCACAAATGACCAGCCTCATATTCAGGGGGAAACGGGCAATTTTGTGCCCGGCGGTGAAACGGTTGTGGCATGAATTTGGCCCCTAACTTCCATCTGGTGTCGGGGTTAAGAATCAGTGGAGATAAAGCTCCACTGTATGCCTTCGTGCCGCAGACAGGGACAGCTTACAGTTGACCAGTGGAAAACTTCTGACTGCATCTGAATTTTTTAACAAAAGCGTACCTTTTCTTTTTGAAAAAATGCACTTCTTAGGCATAAATGTCATTGCATAATGGTAATTATGAGCCGACAAGAGCAAGTGTACACTTGCTGTTCAGGTTATCGGAGTGCCACAGCCGGTGCTGAAGTGGTACAAGGACGGCGAGGAACTGAAGCCTGGTGACATCCATCGCATCATTTCTGGGCAAGACGGCACATGCTGCCTGGGCACGTACACTTGTGAGGCCCGAAACTGCATGGGCACTGTGGCCAGTTCGGCTTCCCTGCTCGGCTTCGAAGGTACGTACGTCCTCACATTGTATAGCTATAAGGTTCATTTTAATACTGTCCTTCCATCTACAACTAGATCATCTAAGTGTGTCTATTCAAAATTTCCTGCCTTATTTCTGCCCGTCATCACTTCTGCTGACTGCTGTAGTGAACTAAATAACAGGCTTTAAGCTATACTTTGCCTCCCGGCGGGGGGGGGGGGGCAAACAGCAGTGCTGGAATATGACCACTTGCACTCATCCAGTGCTGATATTGAGAATAAGTGGAGCTCTTCCTCCATAGAGCAGTAAATTGTGTCTAGTCACCCACACTGCAGTTGTGCAATCGGCTGCAGCACCACGCAGCGTCACAACAGCTGACACTGGACACCACCGACAAAATTACTGATCTTCTGCCGACTGCATCTACTCTTCCGAAGGCACAAGTAGGTACCAGATCTTGCTGACTTACCAAAACTAAGCCTTGTGCCAAACTGCACCCCTGCCGGGAGCGCCACACGCAGATTGGTAAAGTATGTTGAAACCGAAATGCATTTCTTAATTTTTTCGGTCTCGCTCAGGGCTGTCCAACAGTAAGGGTGTAAATTTTTTTTGTTCATTTTCAGAGCGACTGATGAAAGCGGCCACTCAGCCCAAACTGGAGCAGGGAGCAAGCCACATGCTCGCAAGGAACCCGTCCTTATCCACCATCCATGAGGAGAGAACTTCCCAGATGTACGACACGCCTGCAACAGAACGTTCCGCCACAGTGGACGAGCGGGCCGAGGTATCTTTCTCCTTCGACGGAAAGGAGGTGTCAGTGTCTCTGTACGAGACGCCAGACCTCACAGAAGAGGAGGCGCTGCAGGTGGTCGAGATGTATGCTGACCAGCTGTCAGAACACGTGTCGGGTGAGTTCGGCTTAAACCAAACATTTACACGGCATGCTAACCTAGGTCAATATTTATAACGTCCCATGATGGACCGAAACGTCCAGTAAGGGTCGTGCAATGACGCAGACTGTCAGTCGCCGATGACTCACCTTGGGGGCACGGGTTCAATCCCAGGCCAGTCCATGTGAGGCTTGTGGTGGACAAAGTGGCACTGGGACCGGGTTTTCGCCAAGTACTTCGACTTTTCCTTGTCAGTGTCGTTCCACCAGTGCTTCACAATCATTCATCTGTCACCGACGCCATATAATCTCAGGCTTTGACAGCGTCGGTAAAGAACGCAGTGATATCATTTTATATGCCCACTAATAACCCTACAATTTATTAGTTACTTGTCTATCTAACAGCGGTCCAGTCAGTGTGCGAAACTACAAGCGTATGAAATGCAACTGAGACGGTGGGCTTTGTATGAAATAAAGTCACTGCACTTACCAAACTGTTCCCACAACATTAGAGAATCATTTATTAAATTCCTCTTCGAAAATAATTGTACCGGTTTTGGATGTATGAAATTTGCTTTCCCACAGAACACAACGTTGTGGAACTTCCGCCCTTGCGGTTCGTTAAGGAATCCTCCAATACTGGCAACCTGCTAATGGAAGCCATTGTCATCGACGTCACACACGATGCCTTCGCGTCTGCTGCCGAGGACGATCTTCGCACGGACGCCGATTTGGAGGAGTTTTCAATCACCGATGACAATGGACAGCAGGCTCCACCGCTTCCAAAGGACGTGGAGCAAGATGACAGCGATTTGTTTGACAAACTGGACACTGAGTTCCTGGAACGCGCGTTGGCGCCTACCGTGTCCTATGGCAATGGCGAGGACGCCGTCACGCCCAAACGACCGCCGAGAAGAAAAACTGACTCAAGTCAGAGAGCAAAGCCGGACGGAGATACCAAGGGAAGTGACACTTCTGCGAAGGGGGGTGTTTCACCAAAGGAAGACGAAGATCGGAGCGACCATTTCACTGACGCGGTAGCTTACGTTTCGGAAAAGGATTCTTACGTCAGTGCCCGGGGAAGTTCAGGTGATGCCAAGGCGTATGATGTAGCAGGTGTTGAAGAGAGGTGGATCGGCGAACTCCAATCAACTAAGAGCAGCCCTCCCGAACTGGTCCGCAACACAGAACTGTGCACGAAGGGAAAAGACGAGGAATGGCAAGCGGCTGAATTAGAGCAGGACGGTGCTCACAGAGAAAAGAAACACACAGAACTGAAGAAGAAAATGCGCTCCGTAGAGAGCGGACTTGGTAGATCTTTTGAAGAGAGTACAGAAGAGAGAATTGGAGGGGAACTGCCAGGTCCTAAACCTGAACGACCTGCTCGAAAAGGGTCCAAAAGCAGGAACGAGACGTCGATAGAGAGCGGACACGGGGGGTCGTTTGAGGAGAGTGGTGATGACAGAACTAGCAGCGAGACGTCGATTGGAGCGCCCAAGATAGAGAGACGGCAGCCCCACAAGAAAGGGGCTTCTGCAGATGTCGGTTCAATTGAGTCTTACATGAAGAAAATACAAGAGCAACGAAGTGTACTGACACAAGAAGAAGGTTCAGGGCTGCAGGTGGCTACAGAAGAAGGTATTAAGAGTTTCACTGGCAAAGAAAATCGTGTGTCAACTGAAGCACAGACAGAAGGAAGCATAATGAAGAAAGAACTCGAAACCCTGCAGCCCCAGTCCATGGAGATCATGGACTATGGAGAAGCAGAAAGGGCGGAAAAGCAAGGACATCACTCCTCTTCCAATGTAGAGCTTCCATCACTGAAATCCGCAGAACACGTGAAATTAGCGGCCGAAAAGGGAGAAATTTCGCTTATAGAGTCTCTCACTCGTTCGTTGCAAGACATACAGGAAGGACTTGCTTCGGTTGAGAAACAGGTTCAGGACCAGTCTACGTCAGAACTTGGGTATGCAAAGGCAACTGCTTCTCTTTCGGAGGCTCCAGATCAACCAAATGAACACAGTTTAGCTGTAGGAGAGAGGGAAACGACTGTAGGTGCTCCATATGGAGAAAATGTGTCCTGTAAAGTATTGGAAACCACTCCTCTACAGACACAAGAATTACACAGAAGTTCAGATTCAGTGGAAAAGCAACTAGACGTGGAAGTTCGAGAAGAACGTATGCGTGAGAAAGCAAGTGTTCCGTTAGTGGACATTGTGGCGCATCCTGTAGAGCAGCTGCAGCAGGATACTGCTAGCACGCTGCAGTTCGCCGACAGCACACTTAAAGGCACTTTTGGATCCAGAGAGGACGAACTGCCACAACATTACATACAGAGCTCCCTACAAACGATTTCTCAGTCTATTCATGAACTGCAGACAGGAATTGCTGTACTTCGACAGCACATTGCATATGAAGATGCAGGAGACGCCACCTCACATATAGATAGTGCTGCCATTCTGGCAACCCTAAGTCATCCTTTACACGAATTGCGACGAGGCCTGGCGGAGGTACAACAACAATCTCTGCTGGAGGGAGAAATAGCTTCTGTAGGTCAGGCTGTCATGGAGACATTTACACCTCCTATCCAGGAACTGCAGGAAGGTCTGGAAGCTCTAGAACAGCTGACATCTATGGAAATGGGGACTACGCCAATAAGAGATCCACCCAGCAAGAAGGCACTGCAATTACTCGCTTCACCGGTTGATGCGTTACAAACAGGATTATCACAAATTGGAGAAGCGTTTTTGATTGAAACTAAACCAGCCAGAACACTGCCGGGAAATATCTGTGTATTAGAAAGGCTGAAGATAACGTTGCAAATTTTGCAACATGCCATCGAGATAGTACGTGGTATGAGCACTTTGCAGGAAATATCAGGTACGGTGATTGTTCACGACATAGACGAACTAGAGGCTGTGACTTCATTGGCTCAGCCATTAAGGGAGATACCATTGTGCCTAAATATTTTGGAGATAAGCGAATTTAAGTCAATGGGACAGCCCATGTTGACTACTGCAGAAATAGACCAGCGCCTTGACAAGTTTATGGGACTCCTTCCTGGACTCCACAGTCAGCTAACCCAAATAGAAGAACGAATAACCGCGGGTGCAACCAAGAACTTGACATCGCAGAGCGCACATGTTGTCACAGTTCAGTCCGTGGTAATGCCTATAAGGAAGCTGAAACGCAACATTGATGCTCTGCGAGGCATTGTGAGTTCAGAATCCAGTGTTAGTAAGTTTAAACTTCTGGAAGGCTTTGATAAAAATCTAAACGAATTCACAGAATCTTTGGTTAAAATTGAACAAGAAGCTGTTCTGAAGGTAACACCAAAGCAAACAGCAAACTTGAATTCCCTCTCTACTGCTAAAGCTGTAATGCTTTACCTTGAAAATTTGCGAGAGGCAATTGTGAAAGTAAACCAACAACATACGTCAGAAAACCAAGACGAAGGAGCAATAAAAGCAATATCAATGCTCGAAGGGTTGGCTCAGCCACTCTTACAAATTAGACAAGGATTGGTTGGGGCAGTGCAGAGGGTGTTGTTGGACGAAGGTAATAAGTTCGTACCTGAACGTCGTCCAAGCAATGCTCTGGAATCTGTTGTAGGCCCCTTGGAAATGTTGCAGAAAGAATTAAGTGCAGTAGAACGAGACCTTGTTACAAAGAAGGAAACCGAGCCAGAAACTAATAAATATATCGAAACGTTACTGTGTCCAATTAAGGAATTGCAAGACGGTATTGTTGCTGTTGCAAGGCAGGTGACCGAAGCAGCACCTGAATCTTGTGGTCTATCAGCCATTGAATCATTACTTCAGCCTCTGCAGGGATTAAAATTGGCCATTACACTCGTGGCACCTAAAGAAGCGAGTCTGTTGATTTTAGAGAGCATGACAGAAGGTTTCGAGGCATTGCTGCGTGGTGTTGGAGCAACAGAAAAGCAGATACTTGCGGAAGCGATGAAAGATCCAAGGAAACTTAGTGTCACAAAGCTAGGAGCACTTACAGAGCCATTAAAGGAGCTGCAGAAGGAGATAAACTTTATGGAACAGAAGATCCAGTTTGAATCAGAAGAAGAGTTGGCGTCAGAATCGTCCAGCTTATACGCGCTGAGCGGTTTGTTACGGCCACTGCGAGAATTGCAGAGAGAGCTGTTACTGATAGAACACTTCGCTTTGAAACAGGACGTGAAGCCCCTAGTGCATAAAGCTGCAGGATTGTTGGTGGAACCTATCCTGGAACTGCAGAGAGAGATCAGTGCAATAAATCAGAAAGCTGCATGGCATGTTAATGCAACTGAAAGGAAGGGGTTTACTATATTGGAAACGTTAGCTCAACCTTTGCAGGGACTGCAGCGAGCATTATCAGTGGTAGAAGAGCAGAATATCATGATTCTAGAGGAAGCTCTTATATTCGAGAAGGTTTCAAGCCTAGCAGCCGTGGAGAAAGTAAGTCAATCTGCACAAGAACTACACAGCAGAATATCCACAATCGAAACCCTCCTTTCTTGTGAAACAACGACGAAGCGTAGTGAATTTATGGGCATTACGGACTTACAAATACTAGCCAAGCCTTTGGCGGAAATTCCTAAGCAGTTGGTTCAGGTAGAAAATCATATTTTCGAAACCGGTGACAGACCAATTTCAGACAGAACATTCATTCTTTGTTTAGAGGCTATTGCCAAACCGATGCAAGAACTGACCACAGAGCTATCTAAAGTGGAACAAGTAGTAATAAGTGAGCCGGGTTCAAAATTCGATCAAGAGGAAGTCGGTCGTTGCACCGTTCAGACGTTAGCTCGCCCCATTAAAGCGCTGCAGCAAACCGTTGCAATGATGCAACGTCTGGCTGTCCAATCAACGGAGACAGCTGCAGTGTTTCAGGCACTAACTCATCCTTTTCAAGATTTGCAGGATGGTTTAAAGATGGTCCTAAGACATACTGCAATGGAGACGTCGGTAGAGCACTGCCCGCAGAAGGCAAATGTGAGTGTTCTTCAGACCCTTGCCACTTCAATTGAAGAAATACACAGTGGCATAGTTGTCATGAAGGAGCAGGCAGTCTCTGAAGGTTCAGAGATATCCTTATCTGAGAAAGACGCTGCTTCATTCTTGGAGTCTGCAGCACAAACTCTGAAGGAGCTTCAGAAAAATCTCGGACAGGTACAGCACCAAATTTTGCTAGAGAAAGCGGCTGAACATCCAGGTGATATATTCTTGCTGACATTCGCCACTCCCGTGTGGGAATTGCAGAGGGGACTCGCGTTAATAGAACAGAATGCCTTGCTAGAATCTGGTGATAAACCAGTGACAGCTCTCTCAATGGTGCAAGCTATTGCACACCCGGTACAAGAAATTCACGAAGCCTTAGCTCAAATACAAGAGCATGTTGTGTTGGAAGCCCCAGACGTAACCGTCTTGAACAGGTCGGAAATATCGATTTTAAGGACACTAGCCAATCCGATTCATGAACTACAGAAGACCTTGGCTCTGATCGAACATCAAGTACTCCTCGAACCAAATGAGGAACAGCTGTCAGAAAAAATTGGCACGTCTGTACTTGAAACAATGGCAAATCCTTTGGAAGAACTGCACAAGACCTTAGTTATGGTTGAACAACAAGTCTTTCTCGAAGAAGGTGAGAGATCCATGTCTGAAGAAGCCGGAACTTCTATACTTGAAACCTTGGCACATCCGATCCAAGATCTTGAAAGATGCATTGCATTTATACAGCACCAAGTTGCTCTAGAAACCAGAGAGGCCGAAATGTCTGATAAGAGTTCAGTGTCTATTCTTAAAACACTGGCGCAACCTTTATACGAGTTGCAGCGTGGTTTGCTTCAAATAGAGGAGCAATTCGTAATGGAAGCCAAGGAAGAGCCGTTGTCTGAAAAAGCAGATCTGTCGCTCCTTAAAACACTGGCAAAGCCCATCGAACAAATACAAAAGAGCATTGCAGTAATTGAACAGCAGGTGATATTTGAAGCACATGTCCAGCCCATTACAAACGTAACAAGTGTATCGGCTTTAAAAGAACTCCCAAGAGCGTTATTCGAATTGCAGCAAAATCTTGTTCAAATCGAGCAACAAATGGCACTTGAAGCGAAAGATGAATTTTTACCTGAATTACATTTGTCGGTTTTGAAAACTGTAGCACAGCCCATCCATGAAATTCAGACAACAATTGCTCTGATACAACAACAAGACTTACTGGAAGCAGAAGGAGAAGAAATGTCAGAAAGAACGAGCATGACTCTGCTACATACTTTGGCGCAGCCTTTGGAGGAGCTGGAGAAAGGCATAGCAGAAATACAACAGCAAATTGAACTTGAAACAACAGGAGAGTCTCTTACGGAGAAATCTGCGTTCTCCTTTCTGCAAGCCCTAGCTGAATCTATTCAAGAAATCCACAGAGACTTAGCTGTGATACATGAGTGCGCGGTTTACGAAGGTGGGGCAGAAACAATGTCTGAGAAAACTGATGTTGCGACGTTGCAAACATTGGCAAAACCCATACAAGAATTGCTTGAAAGAATAGCTGTTTTCCAACAGCAAGTTCCCGTGGAACATTGCGAGGATCTGTCAGAAAATGAAGACGTGTCAGTATTAATGAAACTTGCGCAGCCTGTCGAAGAACTGCAGAGAGCCTTGTTACAAGTGGAGCAACAAGTTACGCTTGAGGCTGATGCTGGAGAAATCCAAATGGAAAGTCTTTCGTTGTTGAGAAAATTGGCTCAGCCCATCCTTGAAATACAAAGAAACATTGCACTGATAGAAAATCAGGCAGTTTTAGAAACTGCTGAATTTTTGGTTACCGAAAAGGGAAACCTGTCTCTATTAAGAGAGCTAGCTACGCCTCTCCAAGAATTACAGAAGGGAATTGTGATGATAGAACAGCAGGAATTGCTTGAAGGGCCTTTGTCTGATGCCACAAACGTGTGTGAATCAAGAACATTTATAAGCTCGGATGGTGTTCCTCAAGATGTTAGTGTAATATACGTAGAGGAACAGCAGGATTTGAAACGCGTAGCTAATGTTTTTGAAGTGATTCAGGTGAAGGAACACCAAGCGTTGGAAACCCAATCTGGTGGTGCTCTTGAAGCAGTTCATGTGGAGGAACAGCGATCGTCGGAAGGCGGAGCTGAGGTTCGTGGAGTGATTCATGTTGAGGAACAGCAAACGTTGAAAAGCCAATCTGGTGTTCTTGAAGGGATTCATGGGGAGGAACAGCGAGCGTTGGAGAGCGAAGCTGATGTTCTTGGAGTGATTGGCGTGGAGGAACAGCGAGCGTTGGAGAGCGAAACTGATGTTCTTGGAGTGATTCATGTGCAAGAAAAGCGAGCGTTGGAGGGCGAAGCTGATGTTCTTGGAGTGATTCATGTGCAAGAAAAGCGAGCGTTGGAAGGCGAAGCTGATGTTCTTGGACTGATTGGAGTGGAGGAACAGCGAGCGTTGGAGAGCGAAACTGATGTTCTTGGAGTGATTCATGTGCAAGAAAAGCGAGCGTTGGAGGGCGAAGCTGATGTCCTTCAAGTGATTCATGTGGAAGAACAGCGAGCTTTGGAAAGCAAAGCTGATGTTCTTGGAATGATTGGTGTGGAGGAACATCGACCGTCTGAAAACGAATCTAGTGCTGTTGGAGTGATTCGTGTGGAGGAACAGAGAGCCTTTGAAAGCGATTCATGTGCTGTTGGAGAGATTCGTGTGGAGGAACAGACAGCGTTGGGAAGCGAATATGGTGCGGTTGGAGTGATTCATATGGATGAACAGAGAGCATTGCAAAGCGAATCTGGTGTTGTTGGAGTGATTAATGTGGAGGAACAGAGAGCATTGGAAAGCGAATCTGGTGCTGTGGGAGTCATACAGGTGGAGGAACATCGAGCGTCGCAGAGCGAATCTGGTGCTGTTGGAGTGATTCATGTGGAGGAACAGCGAGCGTTGGAAAGCGAATCTGGTGCGGTTGGAGTGATTCATGTGGAGAAAGAGCGAGCGTTGGAAAGCAAAGCTGATGTTCTTGGAGCAATTCACGTGGAGGAACAGCGAGCGTTGGAAAGCGAAACGGGTTCTGTTGCAGTTATTCGCGTGGAAGAACAGCGAGCGTTGGAAAGCGAAGATGATGTTCTTGGAGTGATTCATGTGGAGGAGCAGAGAGCGATGGAAAGCGAATCTGGTGTTGGAGTGATTCATGTGGAGGAACAGCGAGCGTTGGAAAGCGAAGCTGATGTTCTTGGAGTGATTGGTGTGGAAGAACATCGCGCGTCTGAAAGGGAATCTGGTGCTGTTGAAATGATTCACGTGGAGGTACAGCGAGCGTTGGAAAGCGAATCTGATGCTGTGGGAGTGATTCATGTGGAGGAACAACGACCTTTGGAAAGCAAAGCTGATGTTTTTGGAGCATTTCATGTGGAGGAACAAGGAGCGTTGGAAAGCGACTCTGGTTCTCTTAGAGTGATTCATGTGGAAAAAGAGAGACCGTTGGAGAGAGAAGCTGATGTTCTTGGAGTGATTCACGTTGAAGAACAGGGAGCGTTGGAAACCGAATCGGGTGTTGTTACACTGATTCATATGGAGGAACAGCGAGCGTTGGAAAGCAAAACTGATGTTATTGGAGTAATTAATGTGGAAGAACAGCGAGCGTTGGAAAGCGAAGCTGATATTCTTGGAGTGATGCGTGTGGAAGAAAAACGAGCTTTGGAGAGCGAATCTGGTGCTTTTGGAGTGGTTCATGTTGTTGAACAGCGAGCGTTGGAAAGAGAAGCTGATGTTCCGGGTGTGATTCATATGGAGGAAAAGCGAGCGTTGGAAAGCGAATCTGGTTCTGTTGGAGTGATTCAAGTTGAAGAACAGCGAGCGCTGGAAAGTAAACCTGATGTTCTTGGACTGATTCGTGTTGATGAAAACCGAGCGTTGGAAAGAGAATCTGGTGCTGTTGGAGTGATTCATGTGGAAGAACAGAGAGCGTTGGAAAGCGAATCTGGTGCTGTTGGGGTGATTCATATGGATGAACAGAGAGCGTTGAAAAGCAAAGCTGATGTTCTTGAAGCAATTCATGTGGAGGAACAGCGAGCGTTGGAAAGCGAATCTGGTTCTGTTGCAGTTATTCACGTAGAAGAACAGCGAGCGTTGGAGAGCGAAGCTGATGTTCTTAGAGTATTTCGTGTGGAGGAGCAAGGAGCGTTGGAAACCGAATCTGGTGTTGGAGTGATTCGTGTGGAGGAACAGCGAACGTTGGAAAGCAAAGCCGATGTACTTAAAGCGATTAGTGTGGAGGAACAGCGAGCTTTGGAAGGCTTATCTGTTGCTGTTGGGGTGATTGATGTGGAGGAACAGCGAGCGTTGGAAAGCAAATCTGGTGTAGGAGTGATTCATGTGCTGGAACAGCAAACGTTGGAAAGCGAAGCTGATGTTCTGGGTGTGATTCATGTGGAGGAACAGCGAGCGTTGGAAAGCGAATCTCATGCTCTTGGAGTAATTCAACTGGAGGTACAGCGAGCGTTAGAGAGCGAAGCTGATGTTCTTGGAGCAATGCATATGGAGGGACAACGAGCTTTGGAAAGCGAAGCTGATGTTCTTAGAGCGATTAGTGTGGAGGAACAGCGAGCTTTGGAAAGCGAATCTGTTGCTGTTGGAGTAATTCATGTGGATGAACAGCGAGCGTTGGAAAGCAAAGCTGATGTTCTTACAGCGATTAGTGTGGAAGAACAGCGAGCTTTGGAAAGCGAATCTATTGCTGTTGGAGTAATTCATGTGGATGAACAGCGAGCATTGGAAAGCAAAGCTGATGTTCTTAAAGCGATTAGTGTTGAGGAACAGCGAGCTTTGGAAAGCGAATCTGTTGCTGTTGGGGTGATTCATGTGGAGGAACAGCGAGCGTTGGAAAGCAAAGCTGATGTTCTTAAAGCGATTAGTGTGGAGGAACAGCGAGCTTTGGAAAGCGAATCTGTTGCTGTTGGAGTAATTCACGTGGATGAACAGCGAGCATTGGAAAGCAAATCTGATGTTCTTAGAGCGATTAGTGTGGAGGAACAGCGAGCTTTGGAAAGAGAATCTGTTGCTGTTAGACTAATTCATGTGGATGAACAACGAGC